>JAEEGL011713231.1_pt1 | contig 22839 bp, 16 predicted proteins | sample 9134231 | NCBI WGS metagenome assembly JAEEGL01 (sample SAMN16246548, study PRJNA631951) | gut metagenome | biome: gut microbiome; feature: rumen; material: fiber-attached | host: Bos | place: Iran: Karaj | collected 2018-10 | reverse complement strand
GGCAGCCGCCGCGCCGCTCAAGAAGGTCGTAGAGGCCGTACCACACGCTGCGCAGGTTGGAGCCGGTGATGGTGACGGCGGGCAGAGGGCTGCCCGCCCTACCCTGTTCGTCGCCACGGTAGGGCGGTCGCCCCGCGACCGCCGCATTCCCCGACACGATACTGTACGCATCACGGCCGCTTTTGGAAATCTTGGGGTCGATGGCGAACCGTACCACGCCCACAGGCGCGTCCTTGCCGGTTATTTGCTTGTAGTACTTCGCGAACTCGGCATGTTGCAAGGCGAATGTCTCTTTTTGTTCCACCTCTTCCAGCTCCAAAAACGCGGCGGCGTAACGGCGACCGAACTCGCGCAGCGCCTCTGTGCTGAAGTGCAAATTGTCGCGGTTTGCCCCGAGACCCTTCGCAGACACAACGCGGAATTTCGGAACCTTGCCATCAAGCGCGTGGAGCTTCGAGTTGATTTCGCGCCACAGCAGCTTGCTCCCATCACTTCCCCTGAAATCCTTGAGATACCACCCGAGCTCGCCCGCGACAAACGGCACGTCGCCGAACTCCCGCCTGAACGACTTGACCATGGACTCCATCTTCGCACCCCACACTGACACCCCTTTCGGCGTGGCGTCATGTTCGCCCTGGTGCCAGAGGACGCCTTTCAACTTTCCGCTCTTCATTGCGATCCGCGTCCGGGCCACGGCGTTCGACCAGAGGTCCCCGCCCTCGACCCACCTGTCGATGCCTGTTCCTCCAACAGCGCACGGGATGAGGCCGATCTTCACGTTCTTGTCCCGGTCCGCCATCGTCCGCGCGAAGCTGGCGGCAAGCCCCGCGCCAGCGATCTTCTTGTCAAAGTGGATGGGCTCGTCGGCGACCTGCCACTTGCCCTTGGCGTCCAGCTTGAAGATCCGGTCCGCGTCCACGCGGTTGTCGGCGGTCAGCTTGCCGCGTCCGGCCATGTTCGACTGCCCGATGAGCAGGTACAGGTCCATGTTGCCATCTGCGACAACCGGATAAACGGCGAGCGCCGAGGCGATCGCGCGCATGACCCTGCGGAAGCTCTCCTGCGTACGCGGCAATGTCGGCTTCAGCGTTTCAAGCGGCCTCGCCTTGAGGGCAAGGCGCTCCTGCTCGGCGTTGAAGGTGATCTTCGCCTGACGGTCTCCGGCGGAAACTGCCTTTGCCAGGTTCTCCGCGACCTTCCTGAAGTGCGGCGCGTACCAGTGCCGCGCCAGCTCGTACTGGTGGCTGCGACAATAGCCGCAGGAGGCGTTCTCGAAGAGCGTCTTGGAGAAGTCGGGGTTCTGTATCTTCTCCACCGCGTCGAGGCGCTGGTACGACTCCCAGAGCGAGTAGTCTGTGTGAAGCGCGAGTACATCTGCCATCAGATCGCACAGCGCTGCAATCTTTCGCGCGCGGGCAACAAGCGCCTCTTGTTGTTGTACGCTTGCTGTCCCACCCTTCCGCCATTTCCCCACGTCTGCGCTCAAGTCGGCGCGGCGGCGCGAGATGGCGCGGTCAAGCGCCATGCGCGCGATGTCGATCGTGTCGCGCTTGATGAAGTCGTCCTTCCATTCGATTTCCGCCAGCATCGCAAAAACCTTCTCGGCGTCGGCGACGCTCTTGCGCCACTTCGGCAGCGCCGGAACCGCCTTCTCGCCGCCGAAGTCGCCGCCGAGCATCCCGTCGCCGTATGTCGTAGTCCAGCCGCGCAGCCACGACGCGGGCAGAACCGCCTTCCACGCCGCCTTCATCGCCTCGGCGTTCGCACCGTAGCGGCTCGCGCAGAACTCGTCCAGCACCTCGCCGTGCGGAATCGCCCGGTCAGACCAGGCGTTCGCGGTGAAATAGCGCAGCAGCAGCGTGTCCGTGTGGCTCGACTCCGGCCAGAAGATGAAGCCCTTGCAGAACGGATCGTTCTGCACGAGCCTCTGCCGCTCCTCGATGAGCGGATATTGCGCCCGCGCGTCGAGCGCCTTCTCGTAGGCGAGAAAGATAGAGTAGGTATAGGGGAACTTGCCGATCACGTCCCAGTTCATGAAGTTGCTCTTGCGCCCGCCCTTGAAGTCGGCGGAGTAGTCCCAGACGATGCACTTCTTCGGGTCGAGCATCTTGAGGAAGTCCTTGACCTCCTGCGGCGTCCAGCTGAAGTAGAAGTCCCAGCCCGGCATGAGCAGCTTCGCGTCGGGGTAGTCGCGCTCCACGCGGGACATGAAACGCTGGAGACCGAGGACCTTCAGCTTGAAGTTTTCCTTCTTGTCCTTGGAGAGGATGCGCTCGCCCGTGCCGATGGTGTGGAGAAGCTGCGGCTTCGGCGCGCCCTTGCCGTATGTTTCGACAGCGGTCTTCGTCATCTTCCAGTATTCGTCGATCCAGCGCTCGTCGCGCACATCCCACACGCGGTTGTTCACGGGGCGCGTATCCGCGCCGGGATAGAACGGCGGCTTGCGGTTCTCGATGTAGTCGAGCGGCGTGGGCGCGTACCAGTGCGTCATCGTGCCGTAGTCCTCCGGCACCATCAGCCCGCGGTCGAATCCGTATTTTTGCAGGTCGTCGCGCAGCCTGCCGCGGAACTGGAGGCTCCAGAAGAGAGAGCGGTCGTTGTAGCCCTTGCCCGCGCCGGGGAGAGGCTTCGACGGATCGGGATAGGCACAGGCGTCGGGGAACGTCCGCTGGAAGAGGTCGTCCTGCCCGATGCGGAGCATGAACACGTTGAGGCGGCGCTTGAGGATCCAGTCAATCTCCTTCTTCCAGTCCTCGGGACCCCAGTGTTCCGCCTGGAAACGCGTGAGGCCGCGATGCGCGAAGTAGCGGAGCCCGCGATACTCGAAGCGCGCCTCCTCGTGGACGTCGAGGTTCGAGAGGTCGATCGAATCCCTCTTCGGCACCACGTCGCCGTCCCAGAACCAATGGCAGCCGCCGCGCCGCTCAAGAAGGTCGTAGAGGCCGTACCACACGCTACGCAGGTTGGAGCCGGTGATGGCGACAACTTGCTGTTGTACGCTTGCTGCCTTGGAGGAACCGGGCGGGGACGCCCGCCATCCCGATGTGATGGCGTACGCATCCCGGCCGCTCTTCGACACCGTGGGGTCGATCGCGAACTTCACGGTCTCCGCCGGCGCGTCCTTGCCGGTGATTTGCCTGTAGTACTTCGCGAACTCCGCGCGCTGCAGGGCGAACGAGTCGCCGCGCGCCGTCGGCGCAAGGCCAGCCAGCAAAACGACAGCCGCCGCAAGCCCAATTGAAATTCTCTGCATGGTTCGCACTCCTTCGCTTCCCGGGTTTCCGCTAATGTCTCTACAGCCGCTCCGCCGCCGCCGCCATCTCGCGCCCGATTGCCGCGATGCGCTTCTCTATGCGCGTCTTGATCTGGCTCACGTTGTTCCGCGTGAGATGGAACTTCTCGGACGTCTCCTCTATCGAATGTTCCTCCTGCACGTAGAAGCGATAGACGTCGCGGTCGCGCGCGGAGAGCGCGGTCTTGGTGAGAACGTGCTCGACGGCTGCGGCGAGGATGGCGCGCCGCCAGTCGGCGTCGCTCTCCATCGACGCCGGCGCCGCGAGCGACTCCTGCAGCGTCTCGTCGAGAGGCACGTGCTCATCGACCTTGCGCACTTCGTCCTTGCGGCGCTGCATGTGCACCTCGTTGTAGATCATCGTCGCAAGGTACGAGTGGAAGCTGCCCTTCTCCGGCTGGTACTGTCCGTTGCGCAGCACCTCCACCAGCTTCGCCAGCACCGTCATCACGATGTCGTCGGCGTTCGAGCCGGCGCCCTTGAACACGGCGAACGCGCGCATCGCCGGCGCGTAAAGATCCCAGAACCTGTTCCACACGGCGGAGTCCTGCCCCTGCGCAAGGTCCTTGATCTTCGCTATCAAGGTAAACGACGTCTCGGGGAAAGTGCTCATTTCGACTTGCCTCCTTCCAGCCTCTCGGCCATGTCCTCAAGAATGCGCGCGAGATGCGGCGGCTCGGACTGCGCCTCGTACTCCTCGCGAGGCACGAAGGCGTCGTCTATTCCGCCGTCGTCCGCCGCCGCCATCTTCGCTAGGCGGCGCACAGCCGTCGCCGCCTTCGCGCGCGTTGTCCTGCCCTTCTCGACGTCCGCAAGAATGCGGTGCGTAAGCACCCATGCGTCGATCTGGGCAAGCTCGAAGGCGGTGACCGACGACTCGTCGCCGTCCGACGCGTCGTCCACGCCGGTCTGCAGATCGGCTGGTATTGCGCACAGCTCGTCGAACGGCGGCAGCCTTCTGCTGTCCCTCTCAATCCTCGCCGCCAGCACGCCGCCTGTGCCTGCGGCGGCCGCGAAGCCGAGGATTGCCGCCGCCACGAGCCACTTCTTGGACTTCTTCGCCCTGCGCAGCTTGTCGCGCGCCTCGCCGTATGCCTTCTCGGCCTTGAACGCCTCCTCCTCCCTGCGCGCCCTCTCAAGCTCCTTCCAGGAAAGGCACTCCCTTCCCGCCGGGTTGAGGTGCAGCAGCTTCGGCAGTATCTGCGTCCACACCGGGTTGAACGTCTCCAGGTCGCCGACGACGTCCGTTCTCGCGTCGCACCAGACGCCCGTTAGAAGGCGGAACATCATGACGCCAAGGGCGTACCAGTCGCTTGCGACGCTTGCCTCCACGCCCATCTCGACTTCGGGCGCCATGTAGCCCACGCTGCCCATCACCGGCTTTCGCCCGCTGCGCTCCGCGACGAGAGTCTGCTCGGCGGAGATGCCGAGGTCAGCCCTCAGCGCCGGGTCGAATATCCTCGCAACGCCGAAGTCGGACAGCACCGCGTGGCCGTCAGGGCCGATGAGCACGTTCTGCAGCTTCAGGTCGCGGTGCAGTATTCCCCTGCCGTGGATGTACGCGAGCCCGTCGCGGAGGTCCTCGTACCATTCGGCCACCTGTTCCTCGTCAACGCCCGCCGCGCCCGCGTCCGCCAATGTGCGCGGCTTCCCGTCGGCGTCCAGAACGAGGTCCATCACGAAGTACGGCCTGCCGGTCTCCTCGTCCTCGCCAACGTCCAGCACGCGGACTATGCGCGGATGGTTCAGCTTTGCGAGCAGCCTCCCTTCGGCGAAGAAGCGCTCGCGCACCTTGTCCTTGGCCCCGCGCTCGTAGGTGAAGAGCTTCAGCGCGTACCGAGCGCAGAGGCCAGCGTCCTCCACTTCGTAAACCTCGGCCATGCCGCCCTTCGCGAGCAGCCGCACGATCTTCCAGCGTCCAAGCTTCTCCCTCTCCATCATCTACCCCCTTTGCCCGGAAAGTCGTCCGGGCCGAAAAGCGTCATCTGCGCGACCGGACCGAAGCTGCGGCGATGTTCCGGGCATGGACCGAGCCTGTTCAGCGCGGCAAGGTGCTCCGCCGTCGGATAGCCCTTGTGACGGGCGAAGCCGTAGCCTGGGTACTCGGCGTCGAGGCGAAGGCAGTCGGCGTCACGCGCCGTCTTCGCGAGAATCGAGGCGGCCGCGATCAGCAGCGACTTCGCGTCTCCCTTCACGACGCTGCGCGACGGATACGGCAGCCCCTGCACCGGCAGGCCGTCCACCAGCACGGTCACGCCGCCAGCGCATGTCGGCATCCTTGCAGCAGCCCCCTCCACGGCGCGGCGCATAGCGAGATGCGTCGCGCGAAGTATGTTGAGGGAGTCTATCTCCTGCGGCGAGGCGGACGCCACGCACCATGCGCATCCCTCGGTGCCCCTGATCTCTTCCGAAAGCTCCTTGCGTCTGCGGGCGGAAAGCCTCTTCGAGTCGTTGACCCCGCTCCATCCGCCGGCCATCAGCTTCTCCGCGAGCGCCAGCGGAACGCTGACGGCCGCCGCGTAAACGCCGCCCGCGAGCGGACCCCTCCCGGCCTCGTCAACGCCCATCACGGCGTCGCCCGCCGCGCGCTCGAGGTCAAGGGAGACCATCAGCCTGCGCCCTCCACCACTTCCTTCGCGCGGCAGCCGTCAACTCCCCGCAGAAGAAGCCGCTTCGTCTTGGACGTTTCGCCGCCGATGAACGACACCGCCCCCTTCGGGATTCCAAAGGCGTCCGCCAGCGTCTCGACCAGCTCCTTGTTCGCCCTTCCGTCAACCGGCGCCGCATGGATGCGCACCTTCACCGCGTCGCCGAGCAGGCCGTCTATTCCGGCCTTCGACGACCTTGGCTGAGCCTTTACGTTCAGCACCACTCCATCTGGCGACTCGGTGAAGTACATTGCAAGGTCCGTTGTCAGATGCGGACGTTGAAGCCGCGGTTCTTCAGGAACTGCTTCAGATCGGGAATCGCGATGAGGTTGAAGTGGAACACGCTCGCGCCGAGAAGCACCGTTGCGCCGGCCTCCGCGGCCTCGGCGAAGTGCTCCATCGTCCCCGCGCCGCCTGACGCCACCACGCTCGCCTTCGTCACCGCGCAAATCTGGCGGATGAGCGGCAGGTCGAATCCGGTGCGCGCGCCGTCGGTCGATTTCGACGTGGGAAGAATGCACTTCACGCCGTAGCCGTCCACCTGGCGCGTCCACTCGAGGGCGTCCTTGCCCGTCGCCGTGCGCCCGCCGTCGATGAACACCTCGTATCCGCTCGGCATGGAAGCGTTCTGCGCGACGTCGATGGCCACCGTCACCTTGTCGGCGCCGAGCTCCTTCACCATCTCGCCTATGAGCTCCGGGCGGCGGAACACCGCTGACGATGTGGACACCTTGTCCGCCCCGGCCTTCAGCACCTCCTCTGCCGCCGCAACGGAGTTGATGCCTCCTCCCATCGTGAAGGGAACGGTCTTGACCGCCGCCACCTTCTTCACCACCTCGAGCATCGTGGCGCGCCCCTGAACGGTCGCGGTGATGTCGAGCATGGCTATCTCGTCCGCCCCCGCCGCGCAGTACGCCTTGCAGCATTCGACGGGATCGCCCGCGTCCTTGATGTCAACGAAGTTGACTCCCTTCACCACGCGCCCGTTCATCATGTCGAGGCACGGCATTATCACCAGCTGCTTTTCCATGGAATTTCCTTTCTTCTCTCTTCTCTTCCACTCCAAACTCACTTCACGCAAGACACGCCTTCTGGCGTTCGAGCTCGCGCTGAAGAGCCTTCACGTCGAGCGAGCGCGGCGTCGTGCCGCCCTTCGCGGCGAGACCGGCCGCCGCTCCGGCCGCCTGTCCCGTGACGAAGCAAGGGCAGATTAGGCGGAAAGTGTCTATCGTGTCGGGCGAGCCGAGCATGCGGCCCGCGCACAGCACGTTCTCCACTCCCTTCGGCAGAAGCGCACGGTACGGCACCTGGAACGCCGCGTGGCGTCCGTCGGCGCCAAGCATTCCGACTGAGTCGTCGGGACAGAACTTTCCGCGCAGGAGCGCGCGGTCAACCGTCAGCTCGGAGGCCACAAGCCGCGACGCGCGCGGACCTATCTGCGAGCATGTGTTCGCTATGAACACCTGCTCCCATCCCGGCTCCTGGCGCATCGCCGCCACGTGCTCCCACCACTTCTTCCTGAATTCGATCTCCGCCGCCGTGAGGTCGCGCACGTCGAGTCCGTTGCCCTTCGGGCCAGTACCGTAGTTGCCCCACCACGTCGAGGGGTTGGATTCGTTGGAGCGCATCGGCCAGCGTCCCACCACGCCCTGCTTAACCTTGCCGTTCTTGTCCCTGGGCGGACCCTTCGCCTTGACGCGGTCCATGTTTCCGAGCCGCACAACGTGCCCTATCGCGTGGGTGATCTGACGGTAGTCGCCGCCGGACTGGAACAGCACGTCCGCGTCGCCGGTGCAGTCAACTACCTGCTTCGCTAGGATAGCCTGCTTGCCCTGCTTGGACTCGAACACCACGCCCAGAACGCGGTTGCCGTCCTGAACCACATCCACTCCCCACGAGTGGAAGAACATGTCGATCTTCTCCTCGGCCACCATCGTGTCCATCAGGTACTTCGCCGCCTCCGGATCGACCGTCGGCTGCCAGTGGCGCTTCGAGATGTCGCCGGGACGCGGCCTGGAGGAATAAGGTCCAAGCGCCGCCGCGCGGTCCATGAACTCCTCCGCGATTCCTCTTGTGACGAGCCTCCATTTTCCGTTCTCGCGGGCCGAGGTGCAGAGCATTATTAGCACCATTCCGTTCGTGAAGAGTCCGCCAAGCGAGCCGTACCGCTCCACCAGAGCAACCTTCGCGCCCGTGCGCGCGGCGGCAATCGCGGCGGAGAAACCCGCCGATCCGCCGCCCACCACTACGACGTCAGTCTTGTGGAAGATGGGTATCTCACGCGCCGGACACAGCACGCGCCCGTCCTTCAGGGCGCAGCTGGGAACGTCCTCCATCGTATGGTCGAGGGGAAAGATGTTGCGTCCGAACCACACGTTGTCGGGATCTCCCACCGATCCCGGAGGAAGTCCGCTCTTCGTCTTGACCCTCTGGTCGGCCGCGAGCGTTCCGCTCGCCAGCGCCGCGCCGCCGATTCCGAGTCGCTTCAGAAAATCGCGCTTCGTCAAGTTCATGTCTGCATCTCCGTTGAAATCAAGTTGCCTGGATTCCCGCTCCGGCCTCGCGGTCGGGCGACAGCATTCCGCCGTTCACGCCAGGCTCGCCAGCGAAGAGAATCATTCCCTCGGAGGTTCCGACGCTCATCTTGCGCGGCGCGAGGTTCGCGACGAACAGCACCTCGCGGCCGACGAGCGCGGCGGGGTCGGGATACGCGCCGCGTATGCCGCTGAAAATAGTCCGTCTGCCAAGCCCTCCGCAGTCCAGCTCGAACTTGAGCAGCTTGGAGCTCTTCGGCACCGTCTCGCACGAAAGCACCCTGCCTATCCGCAGATCGACCTTCTCGAAGTCGTCAAAGGAAATCTCCGGCTTTAGCGGCACTCCCCGTTCCACGTTGCCATTTTCCCCTTTGCCAGCTGCCCGCTCGCCCTTGTTCTTGCTTGCCCGCGACTCGTGGGCCACTTCGCCGGAATCGGCGGGCTTGACCTTTGCCTGCTCCACCATTGCCTCAACCTGCTTCGCGTCGATGCGCGTCGCGAGGTACTCGTACTTCGATATTGCCGAGTTCTCAATTGTCTTCCGCGCATCGTCCCATGCGTAGGACTGTTCGCCGAACAGCGCCGCGGCCTTGTCGGCGTAAGCAGGGAGAATCGGCTTGAGATATATAGCGAGAATGCGGAACAAGTTGAGGATCGTCGTGAGCGTGGTGCGGGTGGCTTCCGCGCCGGCGGGATCCTTGACGGTCTTCCACGGCTCGTGGCGGTCGAAGTACTCGTTGGCGGCGTCGGCAATCTTCGTCACCTTAACCGGCACCTGCGAGAAGCGGCGCTCCTCGTAGTTGCGGGCTATGGCATCTGCGCGGCTGCGCGCGAGCTCCACGAGCGCACGGCCTTCGTCGTCGAGCGCTCCGAGACGGCCCTCGAGGTTCTTGTTCAGCATCTGGGCGCCGCGTGAAGCGAGATTCGTTATCTTGCCAACGAGATCGCCGTTCACGCGCTGCACGAAGTCCTGGAGATTCAGGTCCATGTCGTCCGTCGTGCCGCCCAGCTTGCATGCGTAGTAGTAGCGCAGGGCGCTTGCCGGAAGATGGTCGAGGTAGGTGCGGGCGTTGACGAAGGTTCCCTTGGACTTCGACATCTTCTCGCCGTTGACCGTAAGGAACCCGTGAACGAAAACCTTGTCCGGCGTCCTTATTCCCGCCACGTGCAGCATTCCCGGCCAGAAAAGGCAGTGGAAGCGAATGATGTCCTTTCCGATGAAGTGGTACAGCTCCGTTTTCCGCTTTCCGCTGCCTCCGTCCCCCGGCCACCAGTCGTTGATGTCCTCTCCGTTCCGGGAGCACCAGTTGGCAAGCGAGGCGCGGTATCCGATCGGCGCGTCAAGCCAGACGTAGAAGAACTTGCCGGGATGCCCTGGAATCTCGAATCCGAAGTACGGCGCGTCGCGCGAGATGCACCATCCGCGGAGCGGTTCGCTGAACCATTCGAGCAGCTTGTTGGAGACGTCGCTCGTCGTGTGCTGCGGCAGCCACTCGCGCAGGTAGTCGCGGAACGGCTCAAGCTCGAAGTACAGATGCTCGCTCTCCCTGACGACCGGCGTCGAGCCGCACGTCGTGCAGACTGGCCTGCCAAGCTCCTCGGCGGCGTACGTGCTGCCGCACTTGTCGCAGCTGTCGCCGTACTGACCCTCCGCGCCGCACTTGGGGCAGACGCCCTTCACGAAGCGGTCAGGCAGAAACATCCTGCAGCGTTCGCAGTAGAGCTGCGGCGACTTCCTCGACGTGACCGCCCCGCTCTTCTCCATTGCGGCGAAGATGCCCTCGCTGAGAGCCTTGTTCTCAGGGGAGTTTGTCGTGTAGTAGTTGTCGAAGGCAATCTCGAAGTCCGTGAAGTCCTTGAGGTGCGTCGCGTGGCTGCGCGCGATGATCTCCTCGGGCGTGACGTTCTCGTTGCGCGCGCGGATCATGACTGGAGTGCCGTGCGTGTCGTCGGCGCAGATGTAGAGGCACTCGTTGCCGCGCATCTTCTGGAACCTAACCCAGAAGTCGGTCTGCACGTATTCCACAAGATGGCCAAGATGTATGTCTCCGTTTGCGTACGGAAGAGCGGAAGTTACGACTATGCGGCGTTTGTCAGACATTGCCATTTTCCTCCTTCGGCGTCTCTACTGTCTTCGGCTTCTCTGCGGTCTCGCCCTTCAGCTCGCAGTTTGGATAGATGAACAGCCTGCAGTCTATCGGTCCGTTGTAGAACGGAATGCGCTCGACGTAGTACAGGTTGACCATCTTTGAAAGCTCTGGGTTGCCGGTGATGAGCCCGCCGACGTAGCCCTTGCACTTTTCGTTCATGAACGTGCCGATCCGCTCGTACACTTCAACCAGCTCTGCCGGGTCTCCGAGGCGGATGCCGTATTCGGGATTGAAGAACACCGTTCCCCTGTATTTATACCTGCCCTTCTCCTCCGGCGCCTGGCCGTCGAGACATGAATCGGGCGGGATGGGCGTATCCGCGAAGTCGCATGCGCTGAACTTAATGTACTGCGAAACTCCGGCGGCGTGCGCGTTGAGCTGAGCGTTCTGTATGGCCTCCGGCGAGATGTCGGTGGCGATGATCGGGGGAATGCGCGTGGTGTCCTCCCCTTCGGCCGCCTCTAGCAGCATCTCCTTCCATATCTGCTCTGGAGTGGCTCCAAAGCGCTGGCGCGGCGCGGCGCGAGGCGCTGTCTCGCCTGGGATGATCTGCCTGTATCCCTTGAGCGACATGAATCCGAAGTGCGAGCGGAGCGAGCCCGGGGCTCGGCCGATTGCGGCGAGCGCCGCCTCGATGGCCGGCGTTCCGGATCCGCACATCGGAGATATGAACGGAGTTCTGCGGTTCCACCTCAGCGCGTCGATGCACGCCGCGGCGAGGGTCTCCTGCATCGGGGCGGAGCCTGGTATCTTCCTGTACCCGCGCTTCGAGAGGGGAGCGCCGCTGGTGTCGAGGTAAACTATGGCGCGCTGGTCCTCCCAGTGCAGAAAAACAGAAGAGCCGCGGTCGTAGTCGGGGCCGGAGTCGGGACGCCTGTTGCACTTGAGGCGCATCCTGTCGGCTATGGCGTCCTTCGTGATGAGCGAGGGGAGGCGCGTGTCGCGGACTGTGTCGTTGTGCACCACCGACGCCACGGAGAAGTATCCGTCAGCCTCGATCAGGTTTTCCCAGTCGATGGACGCAACATGGTCGTACAGCTCCCTGACGTGACGGCATTTCACGCGAAGAAGCGGCACCAGCACCCTGTGGGCAGTGCGCAGCTGCAGGTTGAGGCGGAAAACGTCGCGCATTCCCCCCTCTACAACTACCACGTTGTCGGTGACGTCGATCGGCTTGTAGCCGAGCCCAACTACCTCTCGTTCCACCCATGGCGCAAGGCATTTTGCGCACGAGAGGATTATCGGATATTTGCTGTCCGTCCAGATCTTCACCTTTTCCTCCTTTGGAAGCCCTTAGTCCAAAGCAATCCGCCGCAAGGCGGCGTCAGTTGATGCGAAGAGGCATCATCACGTAGAGGAACGGGACGGAGCACTTGATGAGCGCGGGGGAGTGCCCGTCGCGGAGCTCTATCGTCACCTCGTCCTCGTCGATGGCCTTGATGGGGTCCATTACGAATCCAGGATTGAACACGATGTCGATGTGGGGGCCGTCGTACTTGATCGGCACCACGTCGCGCGCGGATCCGGCCTCGGACGCGGCGGAGCTTACTATCAGCTCGTTCGCGTCGAACGTGAGCTTGGTGGAGTTCGACTCGTCTATCGTCATCACGCTCACGCGGTCGATCGCGGAAAGCAGAAGCTGGCGGTCAACCACCACCCTCTCGTTCATCTCGCCCGGAATGACCTGGCGATAGTTCGGGTACACCTCGTCGAGGAGCTTGGAGTACAGGCGCGTGTCGCCGAGCTTGAACGAAATCTGCGACTTCTCGATCGTTATGCGGGCGTCGCCGTCGGTCGTGAGCGAACGCTGGAGCTCCGCGACCACCTTTGTGGGGAGGATGACGTCGCGCTGCGCGTCGTCGGGAAGCTCTATTTCGTGCTCGACGAGGGCGAGGCGGCGTCCGTCGGTGGCCACCATGGTGAGCTTTCCGTCGCGGAAGCTCATGAGAACGCCCTTCAGCGTCTTGCGGGTGTCGTCCTGCGAAGCGGCGTAGGCAGTCTTCCTGAGCATCTCGCGCAGCGATATCTGAGGAATCACGTACTCGAAGGAATTCTGGTCCTGCGGAAGGGACGGGAAGTCAGAGACCGGCATTCCGCTGAGCTTGAAGAGCGCAGATCCGGCGGTGATCTCCGCACGGTCCTCGGCGTTGACGTCCACCTCTATCATGCCCTCCGCGGCCTTGGATATGGCGTTGAACAGAAGCTTCGCGGGAAGCGTCGTCGCACCCTCCACTTCCACGTCGCACTGCACCATCGAGCGGATTGAGATGTCGAGATCCGTAGTGGTGAGATGCAGATGCCCCTCCCTTGCCTCCAGAAGGACATTCTGCAGAATCATCATCGAACCCTTTGAACCGACGACGTTCTGCACCTTCTTCAGGCTGTCGAGAAACTTCGAGCGAACAATCTTGAACTTCATTGAAACTCCTTTTGCGCATCCTTTTAGAGGTATTTGTCTGACGACGGCTAATATTGTACCCTATTTATGCTTCATAAGTAAAGAATGAATAAAAACAATATTAGACCTGTTGACAGTGTTGACAACTCTTCAGAGCCCTTCTTTTGCTGGCATTTCATGCGTGCTCGGCTGTTGAGAACCTTCATGCAATCCTGTCGGCAGCTTCATACAACTCGCCGTCTTCTCGGAATCTGTGGATAAGCAGGCCATTTGTCAACAGGTTGTTTTACGGTTCTCTTAAGATTCTCTACTACACGAGGTCGGAGAACTTTCTGCCAAGTCTGGAGACTATCTCCTCCACGGCCTTCTTCAGGTCTGCCTCCACGTCTAGGCGCTTCTGGATGGTCTGCGCCCCGTGATACACGGTCGCGTGCGTCCTCTTGAACGAGACGCCGACCTCGGGCAGCGACTTCGTGGTGAGCTTGCACGACAGGAACATCGCCACCTGGCGGGGCGTGACGAGAGTCTGCGTTCGCTCCTTCGCGACGATGTCGTCAAGCTTCACCCCGTAGTGGGCGGCGACCGTCCGCATTATCTCGTCAACCGTGAGGTCCTTTATTATCTTCTCCTCAGCTATGGAGTCCTTGAGAAGATGCTTGGCGATCTCGACGGTGAGCGGGATGTCGGAGTTGAGGTCCATGAATGTCACGACGCGGTTGAGCGCGCCCTCTATCGCGCGTACGTGCGACTTTATGTTCTCGGCGATGAACTTGAGTATCTCGTCGGAGATCAGGTGGTGCACAGCCGCCACCTTTGACTTTAGGATCGCGAGGCGAGTTTCGTATGAAGGCGACTCGATTTCCACGACCATGCCCTGCTGGAACCTTCCGGTGAGGCGCTCCTCGCAGCCCTTGAGGTCGTTAGGAGCCACGTCGCTCGTCATGACCACCTGCTTGTGCAGCCCCAGGAGCGAATTGAAGGTGTTGAAGAACTCCTCCTGTATCTGCTTCTTGTCGGCGATGAACTGCACGTCGTCCAGAAGAAGAAGGTCCACCTTTCTGTATCGTTCCCTGAAGGCCGGCATCGCGTCGTTCTGCAGCGCGTTTACGTATTCGTTCAGGAACGTCTCGGAAGTTATGTAGCATACGGACATTCCCGGAGACCTTTCAAGCACGTAGTGCCCTATGGCCTCCATGAGGTGCGTCTTGCCTAGCCCGGTCCCGCCGTAGATGAAGAGCGGATTGTACGAAGTTCGCCCCGGCCCCTTCGCCACTGCCGTGGCAGCTGCGTGGGCGAATGAGTTTGACGGGCCCTTCACGAAGTTCTCGAAGGTGTAGTTTTCGTTCATCGGGGATGTTGAGGTCACGGAGCGAACCGTCTTCGCCTGAGGACGGTAGCGCGGCATCTGCATCTGCGGCTGGTCTCCTCGCCTCTCCTCGACGCAGAACCTCACCTTTTCAACGTTCGCGCCGCACATCCGGAGGGCATCGAGTATGACCGGGGCGTATAGGCCGGTGAAGGTCTCCATCTGTACCTGCCCTTCGACGTCGATGAGAAATTCACTGCCCTCGAGACGAGGCGAATGCATGAGCGGAAAATAGCGGTCCATCCGCCTTCGCTCTATGTCCGTGGGCAAAAGCTGCTTGACCTGTCGAACCACGGCGTTCCACAGGCCATTCCCCTTTTCTGTCTCTTCTTCCATCATGCTTTCCTTCTTCTTTCTTGGAATGCCGCTATCTATTCAATCATATTTTCTGGAAAATGCCACGCATAAAAAATGATAATATGTTTACAGGTTATCAACAGGGTTTGTTGATAACTTTGTGAAAACCTTGTTTTACTGCGGATTCATCAGGTTGAGATACCAGTTCATGGCCGTCGGACCCCAGAATGTCCAGGCTACCGCGCCTATCGCCAGGAACGGGCCGTAGGGTACGGCGGTGAAGCTGCCGATCTTCGTCTTTCCGCGGGCTATCATCGCAATGCCCACTAGCGATCCAGCGAAGGAAGACACTAGTATCGTGAAAAGCACGGCCCATGGGCCGAAGAACGCCCCAATGGCGCCCATCAGCTTGACGTCTCCGAAGCCAAGCGCGTCCTTCTTCAGAATCTTGGAGAATATCCAGCCAACTCCCCACAGCACGGCAAAGCCCCCAGCCATTCCGGAAAGCGACATGTACAGCGCATGAAGGCCATCTGCCTCGCCCTGCATCTCCGGAACGAGAAAGCTTGCCGGAACTCCTAGAATCATCCCTCCTATCGTAACGCGGTCAGGAAGATAGAAGTGCTCAAGGTCGATGAAGGAGCCGAGCATGAGCCCGAAGAACACCAGCCAGCATACAGGCACCGTGAGCAGCGAACGCCTTGCTATCAGGCCAAACGCCGGGTCGCCTCCGAAGAAGAACGGCATTCCCCACTGCAGATACGCCATGAGGAAGAGCACTCCGCCAAGAAGCTCGACGATGGTGTAGCGCACTGATATGGGCTCGTGGCAGCTTGCGCATCTTCCGCGCAGGCAGCACCAGCTTATGACGGGAATGTTCTGGTACCACTTTATGCGCGCGTTGCAGCGCGGACAGTGCGATGGCGGGCTCACCACGCTTTCGTCGCGCGGAATGCGCCAGATGCACACGTTGAGGAAGCTGCCGAAGATTGCCCCTATCGCAAAAGAGAATGCCGCGAATACTGAAAAGTGGTAGTACATGCCCCGTCGTCTTTCCGTCGTCTTCCCGTTGTCAGCCGGCCGACCCGCCTGGCGTGGCCGGCGCCACGGCCGCCGGCGCCGCATCTGCGGTCGTCTCCGCGGAGGCCGGCTTCGGAGGATCCATGACAAGCAGCATAATCCAGGCGACCAAGCCGCTGACCACTCCCACGAACGCTCCTATCTTTATCCAGTCCCCGAACTTTATCGGATGGTAGCCGTGCTTCTCGAGAAGTCCCGATGCCACGATGTTGGCCGTCGAGCCGACGACGGTGATGTTTCCGCCGTAGCATGCGCCGAAGAGAAGCGCCCACCAGAGAACCGAGTATTCAGACGACATCTTCATCAGCTCCTGCACGACGGGAGTGAAGGACGCCACGAACACGATGTTGTCGACGAACGCCGATCCGAGCGACGAGATCAGAACCACGAGCGGAATCATTCCTGTGGGGCCGCCCTTCACGTGCTGCGTGAGCGTCTTTGCGAGGTTCGCCGTGATGCCGTTCGTGCTGAGCGACGCCGATATCGCGAACAGAAGCATGAAGAAGAGAAGCGTCCACCACTCGACTTCGTGCTCCACGTAGTGGCGCGCGCGCGAGGGACGGAGAATCATCAGTATTCCTGCGATCACCAGAGGCGTCATGATCAGGAACGCATTGTGGTTCTCTGCGCCTTCAAGCCCGAGCAGACCTTCGACCTGGTGGTGGAACGCGATCACGACCACGGTGGTGAGCAGCACAAAGAGGCCGAGCTTGTATGGAATCTTCGCGGTCGGGCCGAGGCCGGTCTTGCGGTGGGCCGCCATGGCCTCCGACATGGCGTGGATGTCCCTGCGGAACCAGAAAAGCGTGATCAGGAACGTGCAGCACAGCGAGACGAACGCGACCGGGGTTGCGCCGACGAGGAACTGCGAGAACGTGAAGCCCGCCTTGTTGCCGATGAAGATTCCCACCGGGTTGCCGAGCATTGTCGCCGACGAGCCGATGTTCGTTGCCATGACCGCTATCAGCACGAAAGGATGCGGCCTGAGCTTGAGCGTTTCGCACACCTGGAAAACGAGCGCGAGCACGACGACGATGGACGACACTTCGTCCACCACCGAAGCCATCACAGCCGACAGAACGCACAGTATTGCGGTGAACGAGACGCCCGTCATCTTGTTCCTGCTGATGATCAGCTGGATAACCCACGTCAGGAAGCCAAGGTCCTTCAGCACGCCCACTATGATCATCATGCCCACGAGGAACAGGATTATGTCGAGCTCCGTGCCGATGAGCATCTGCCTGAGGGACATCGCCTTGCAGGCCACGAGCAGCGCCACGCCTATGAACGCCACCCCCACTCGTCTCTCCCAGAAGAGCAGCGTCGTCGAGATCACGGCCGAGAACACGGCGAGCGTCAGCGCCTGCGTCGCGTTGGTCGCGAGCCCGGCCTCTAGACCGCCGAACGTCACGCCGCAGATGATGAGCAGCTGGAGAATGAACTTGAGGTTGAAGAATTTCATGACGTCAGCTCACTCTCTGAATACCTTGTTGAGAAACTCCGTAAGCTTGACTATGCCCACCAGCCGGCCTTCGTCGCGCACGTAGCACTTCGAGCTCTTGTACTTCATCATCTCGCATGACACCTGCACTGCGGGGCTGTTTGGCGACACCACGGGGTATTCGTCGTCCATTATGGTGGTGAGCGGAGTGGTGTGCTCGTTGGCGAGAACCTGCGCGAACGGCTCGAAGTCGAGAATCGCGGAATAGTCGTCCATCCAGAGGAAGTGCTCGGGGATGCAGGCGCGGAGCAGCTTGTCGGCGCGGACCACTCCCTTGAGGTTTCCTTCGGCGTCGGTCACGGGCAGCTCGGAGGTGTGCTCCGCAATGAGGGAGCTTATGCAGGTCTGGAGCGTGCCGTCGTGGGGGAGCCTCATGCAGTCGCTCGTCATGATGTCGGCCGCGGTGAGGTATCTGGGAAGGTACGCCCTGCCGCTCTCCATGAAGCGGAGTATCTCGCCGGCGCTTGCCATCTTCGCCACCAGCCTGAGGTCGTTCGGATCGTCAAGCACCTCCCCAAGAACCCTCAGCACCTTGAGGTACAGCGCCGGGTCGTTGCGCGGTATGAGCATGAGGAAAACGATGTGCACCTTTCCTCTGCCCTCGCCCGGCCAATCGATGCCGCCTTCGCTTGTGGCTACGGCGGCATACGGCCGCTTCAGCCCTTCTATGCGCGCGTGCGGCACGGCAAGGCCGTCTATTATGACGGTTGAACCGCACTGCTCGCGCTCAAGTACGCTCTTCACAAGCTCGTCGCCGCCGGGAATGCCATGACGCCCGGCAAGCCCTGTCACGAGCTTCCGCACAATGTCGTCTCTCGACACCTCGCCGCACTGCGGCATGACGTCCTCCAGACCGAAGAACGCCGTAAGTTTTAGTTCATTCTGCTTCACGGCGAGATATTATAGCGTTTTTGACCTTCATGTGCAATCCGAAAGTGGCATTTGCCAATGTCGCATAATTAAACTATATGTGGCCGCGCTTTATTATTATGGCGAGCACCGCTATGTCGGCAGGATTGACGCCCGGTATGCGCGATGCCTGCGCCAGCGTTTCAGGGCGATGCAGCTTCAGCTTCTCGCGGCTCTCGTATCTAACGGCGGTGCATTTGTCGTAGTCCAGCCAATGCGGTATGGCAGTTGCCTCGTTCCTTTTCGCCCGCGCCGCAGCCACTTCCTCTTGCGCTATGTACCCTCTGTACCTCCATCGTATCTTCAGCTGCTCAATCACGGGGTCAGGCATTTCATCTTCAATGTCCATGGCAGACGTTTCTTTGTCGCCGTGGTCGAATCTTGATCTTGCAATTGGTTCGTCAATCAATCTGCGGAGCCGCCGTTCGTCGCGCTCCACTTCGTCTATCAGGCGCTGGAATACTCGTGTCTCGCGGCGTAATTCCTCCGGCAGAACGCCAATTCGGTCTGCGGCGTCGGCAAGGCGATAGCGTGCGTTGTCCTGTCGAAGTATCAGCCGTCTCTCCGCCCTGCTTGTGAACATTCTGTAGGGCTCATCGGTGCCCTTTGTGACAAGATCGTCGATGAGGACGCCGATGTATGCGTCCTGACGGCTGAACACAAGAGGTTCGTCGCCCTTCACGGCCAGCGCCGCGTTGATTCCGGCCATTATGCCCTGGGCTGCCGCCTCCTCGTATCCCGTGGTGCCGTTTATCTGCCCGGCGAAGTACAGTCCGGTGATGCGCTTCGACTCCAGCGTGTGCTTGAGCTCGCGGGCGTCTATTCCGTCGTACTCGATCGCGTATGCGTATGCGAGAAATTCGGCGTGTTCAAGGCCAGGTATCGAGTGGACAAGTCGCTCCTGCACGTCGCGCGGTAGGCTGTTGGACAGTCCGTTGGGATAGATCACCCGTCCTTCGCGGTCTTCTGGCTCCAAAATCACATGATGCGACGGCGCGTTGGCGAAGCGGACAACCTTATCCTCTATTGACGGACAATACCTAACCCCCGTTCCCTCTATCGCTCCGCCGTAAAGTGCGCTGGCCGACAGATTGTTCCTTATGATTTCATGTGTCTCAAGCGTAGTGTGTGTGGCCCAGCACGACATTCTAGGCGAGTTTATCTTCCATGGAGCAAGGTTTTTCTTCTCCCATCCAGCTTCTTCATGTTCTCCATTATTTTTGTCTCCGTTGTCTCTGACATGGTCTTCTTCAGCGCATTTTGCCTGTTGTTTCCACGTGGAAACAGATGTATTGTCCGCATGTTGCCTTTGACTCAAGGTGGAATCAACGACCGGCATATTGATGGCTGAAAGGTGGTCGCCCGCATTCTGCTCTTGTTGTTTCCACGTGGAAACATGACCTTCGGAAGGTTGTTTGAGAGCTTGAAAAACTACATTAACTACATTTTTGTCATTATTTGAGTATCTGCTTGAGTCGAATGATGTGTTTTGGGATGTATGTTCCTCCGCTTTGTGTTTCCACGTGGAAACAGAATCATGTGTTCCACATGTGTCTTCATGTATTGTATTCATGGATGAATTAGCCAGAATCTGCTGAAGATGATGTCTTGTTCGGAGTGAAAAATAGGGTGGAGAGTCCTCTCCGGGATGCTCAACGGTCTTTGAGAAGTCAATGCTTTCTGCCTTGAGACGAGGAGGAGTGCCGGTCTTTAGTCGTATTAGATTGAATCCAAGTCTCTGAAGCGCCATGCTCAATGCATCTACTGCCGGGCGGTCGTCGCCGCCAGAGGGTCGTATGCTATTCCCTATGAATACTCGTCCTCTAAGCGATGTTCCGGCTGTTATCACGATGGTCTTTGCGGCGATCCATCCGTTCTCTTCGGTGTTGACGCCCGTGATATGTCTGCTATTGGAATCTTCATTTGAGTTTGTCGTGACGTCTATGACAGCATCCTCGATGATTTCGAGGTTGTCCTGTCGGGCGAGAACGCGCTGCATTCGCAGAGTGTATTCCGCCTTGTCGCATTGCGCCCTGGTGGCCTGCACGGCGGGTCCGCGGCTTGTGTTCAACGTCTTCTCCTGAAGGGACGTAAGATCGGCGTTGAAGCCCATTTCTCCTCCAAGGGCGTCCAGCTCGAACACAAGATGGCTCTTGGCGAGTCCGCCAATGGACGGATTGCAGGGCATTCTGGCGATGGCGTCCATCCTGCTGGTGACGAGAAGGGTAGGGATGCCCATGCGCGAAGCGACGAGCGCCGCCTCGGCGCCGGCGTGCCCGCCGCCGACAACGATTATCTGTGGCTTGAATTTCATCGGCCGATAGTATAGCAAAAAGAGAGGTGCATTAAAACAAGATAGAACAATGCGGTGCGCCCTTGTGTATCGCGCCAAAGATTGCGACTGATTCTTTGTGATTGTTCACAAATCTCAATTGTTCACAAATGTCAACTTTGCCACCAATACAAATGAAGGAAGGTCCATTTGCCATTTGTGATTTGCGAGCAATTGTGGCAATTGCGATTTGTGAACAATCTCAAAAGTTATCCTCTTATACATTCCTGCACGAAGCGCAGGCATTCGGGCTTACACTCTCATCATCACTCATCACCATCACTTGTCACTCACAACTTACAACTACTTACAACTTACAACTCACCACTCACAACTCGCCACTCGCCCTTCGAGAGTTATTGAAATTATCTACAACTTTATGATTATGCATTAGATAAAGTTTATGCGACCTTGTTATTTTGCGGAAATGCATTTTACCCCTTTATTTATTGGGGTTGAGTAAAACGCCGATAAAAAGCAAGAATGAAATGTCAACTTTTCGTCGAAAGTTGTCAACGGGTTATCAACAGGTCCCCGGCGGCGCAAAACTTACACTACTGCGGGTTTTGGGCGCAGTCTAAAGTGCTTTTCAAAAAATTTACGATTTTCTGTAGATTGGTTCTGTGGATTGCCTACTCATGGTTGGACAAAGCCAACCAACTGTCCGTAGCCGCCCTAGGTCCTCCCCATATCCTAGGGCGGTTTTTTGCGCTCTTATTTGCGCCATTTAATGGTACGAAGCCATTTAATGGTACGAAGAATGATAAGTTGAACACTCGTCTGCAACTTTGTAATTGTTCACAAATCTCAATTGTTCACAAATGCCACCATTGCCACCAAAAAAATAGGAGGAGTCTCCTCCCCTCCGCAATTGACATTTGTGAACAATGACCTTACTTCCCGCACACGACGTCGGGAAGGGGGGTGGGGTTTGCGTTCGAGGCGAACTGCGCCATTTCCCGCGGGAGCAGATTCGCCGAGTCGATGTCCTCGACGGGCCGCCACTCGAACTCTATCCAGCTCTCCAGCGCCTTCGCCTCCGTGTCGTTCGGCAGATCCATGCGGTAAACCAGGTTGATCTCGGCGTGCGGCCTGCCGTGCTGCATGAAGGAGTTCTCCACCACGCCGAGGAGGTCGCCGGCCCTGGCGGCGACGCCCATCTCCTCCATCATCTCGCGGACGAGCGCCTGCCGGCCCGTCTCGCCGAACTCTATGTGTCCGCCCGGCAGATAGGCGCTTGCGCCTCCCTTTGCGCGGCACAGCAGCACTTTGCCGTTCTGCACGCACACGCCGCGCGCTATAGTCTCGATGCCCGCGAGCTCGTATTCGCCTGGGTTGTCCATTTGACCGTCGCCTTTCGTTCGGAGTGATGCAGGGTCAGAGCCTGTGGCGGTTGACGAAATAGACTGCGCCCACCATGCAAAGGAGCGCCCAGAGGTAGTCCCACCTCCACTTTTCGCCCATGAAGAAGATCATGAACGGAATGAACACGCACACCGTCACGACCTCCTGCATGATCTTCAGCTGGGCGACGTTGAGCCCCGACGCGGCGCCGAGCCTGTTCGCGGGCACGGCGATGATGTACTCGACTAGCGCTATCAGCCAGCTGACGGCGATTATGGCCGCGAGCGGCCAGCCGGACCCGCCCGGCTTCTGCAGGCGCAGATGCCAGTACCAGGCCAGAGTCATGAACAGGTTGCTCGCCACAAGCATTCCAGCCGTGGCGGCGATGCCGAATTTTCCGGATAATTCTCCCATGGCGGAAAGTATAGCACATGATGCGCCGTCAAATCAAGTCCGCCGCCCGCCCGGCAAGAAGTTGCGCGCAGTCTCTGCACGTTTTCCGAATTTATGGTATAATAGGCGTTCCCTTCAAGGAAGGCTGAGAGAAAATGATGGACAAAAGATACGACGCCAAGGCCGCGGAGGCCAAATGGTACCCTATATGGGAGAAGAACGGCTATTTCCACGACGAGCCGGGGCACGGCTCGCCGTACTCCGTTGTCATCCCGCCCCCCAACGTGACCGGCATACTGCACATGGGCCACGCCCTGAACCAGACGATCCAGGACGTTCTCGTCAGGTGGCGCCGGATGTGCGGCTTCAACACCTTGTGGCTGCCCGGCACGGACCACGCGGGCATCGCCACGCAGAACGTCGTAGAGAAGGCCCTCAAGAAGGAGGGCAAGCGCAGACAGGACCTCGGCCGCGAGGCTTTCGTCGCGCGCGTGTGGGAGTGGAAGAAGCAGTACGGCGGCACGATCGTGCACCAGCAGCGCATGCTCGGCAACTCCACCGACTGGAAGCGCGAGCGCTTCACGTTCGACGAGGG
>JAEEGL011342509.1_pt1 | contig 22839 bp, 14 predicted proteins | sample 9134231 | NCBI WGS metagenome assembly JAEEGL01 (sample SAMN16246548, study PRJNA631951) | gut metagenome | biome: gut microbiome; feature: rumen; material: fiber-attached | host: Bos | place: Iran: Karaj | collected 2018-10 | reverse complement strand
GGTCCCGAGTGGTTCGACGAGGTCAAAGCCTACGAGAAGGATGTTCTCAGCAAACGTAAGTAATATTTATTGACTCCGGCGGCCGTTTTCCGCAGGGTCCGGTCATTGCCCGAAAGGCAGGTCCGCCCGCGGACGGCCGTCCGTTTTATCAGATCGCGAGGTATCATATGCAGAAAAAGATCACACTGCTGGACGGCGCTGTCGGCACCACCCTGTGGGGACTCGCCGAAGCAAACGGCGTGGCCAAGGTGCCCGTCTGGAAATACAACGTCGAACATCCGGAGTTCGTGGAAGAGGTCGTGCGCCGGTATGTGGACGCCGGTTCCGAGATAGTGCTGGCCAACACTTTCGGCGCCAACGGTCCCGCGGTGAAGCGCTCCTCGAATTATTCCGTGCATGAGGTTATCACTTCGGGCGTCAAAGCCGCCCGAAAAGCGCTCGACGGCACGGATGTAAAGTTATGCCTGTCCATCGGTCCCCTCACCCAGCTGCTGGAACCCTACGGCGATCTGGAAGAGGAAGAGTGCGCCGCGATATATGACGAGATGCTGGACGCAGGGATCGGCGCCGGCAGCGATATGGTGCTGATCCAGACGTTTATGGATCTGGAGATGATGCGCGTTGCCACCGTCGAAGCCAAGAAGTACGGCGTCCCGGTATTCTGCGCCATGACGTTCGAGAAGTCGGGCAAAACGATGTTCGGCAATTCCGTGGAAGACACGATCGAGACGCTGGAGCCTCTTGGCATTGACGCCATCGGCCTCAACTGCTCCCTCGGCCCGGATCTGGCTCTCCCGATCATTAAGGAATTTTCCGAAAAAACATCGCTGCCCCTGCTGTTCAAACCCAACGCCGGCAAACCGATCCTGAGCGCCGACGGCACCACCTCGACCGCCTACAGCGCGCAGCAGTTTGCCGAAGACATCAAGCCGGCGCTCGAGTTCGTCAGCTACATCGGCGGCTGCTGCGGCTCTGATTCCTCCTATATCCGGGAGATCAAAAAGCTGCTCTGATACCGCATTTCGCAATGACTATATCAAAAAAGTCCACGCCGGAAAACTTCACCGGCGTGGTCTTTTTCAGTTAATTATTCGCGCGGGTCAGCGCTGTTTCGGCAGTCATCCGGCCGGCCCGGTCCCAGGCGTCAATGATTCTCGAAACTGTCCTCCAGATATGCGTACATGCCGTCGCCGAAGTCGATATGGAAGATCATTTCCGCACCGATGATCCTGCCGGGGCACTGATAGACATTGTACCGGCCGTCCACAAGGATGACGTTCAGTTCGTGGTACAGTTTATCCAGCGCTTCGATCTTGACGATACGGTACCGCGCCACGATCCCCTGCATGCCCCAGACGCGGCGGTCGAGCCAGATATTGCCGTCGTCATCTTTATAAACATGAATGTACATCTCGCCGTTGTTGGCCTCGGTCCGCACGCCGCCCGCGTAAGTCATGATCTGGCTTCGCGGAATATCCTCAATGCTCGACGGGAACTGCTTTTCAGCGTCGTAATAGAACGTTGCCGCCTTGTTATCCATGTCGACAAAATCCAGACGGTTGCCGTTCACCTTGGCCCTTACGGTGCGCGTTTTCGACTCGTCGCGCATCTTGTACGTCACATCATATTCGCCGTCTTTGATCTTGACCGCGTCCATAATGCGGCCGCTGGGGAACTCGCCGCCCGAATTCCAGACCGCCAGCATGAACCAGGGCTCGTTTTTATCGTTGATCTCGAAATCGATGAAATCCGTCATGTCGCTGCTGTTCCAAGTGCCGTCCACCAGGAACGCGAACTCCAGCGCCCGCTTCTCCGCCGTGTTCGGGTTAACAGTCAGCGTATGATTTTCGGGAAAATCTTCCACGTACGCATGCATCCCGTCGCCGAAGTCGATATGGAAGATCATATCCGCGCCCAACAGGTGTCCCGGGCAATCGTACACATTGTAGTCGCTGTCCGCCAGGATCACGTTGATATCCGTGGCCTTGTCGTTCGTGTATTCGATCTTGATCACACGGAAGCTGGCCCGGATGCCTTCAACGCCCCACGTGCAGCGGTTCATAATGATGTGTCCGTAATTGTCCTCGTAGACATTCAGGTAATCCATCCGCTGCAACGCCTCCGTGCGCACGCCGCCGCACAGGTATATGATGCTGCTGCGCTGCGCATCTATGATATAGGACGGATACTGCTTCGTGGGCTTGTATTCCAGCGTTTTTTTGTAGCCGGTGTTATCAGTGAGCTCCATGGAATTGCCGATGATCTTGCACTTCATTTTTACCGGTTCCGTAACGCCCCGCTCCTGCACGGTCAGTTCGTACTCACCGCTATTCTGTTCGACCGCGTCCAGAATATGGTAGGACGGGAAATCGCCGCCCGCGTTCCAGACCGCCGTCATGAACCAGGCTTCGTTGCTCTCGATATCGAAGTCAACGAACACCGGCCCGTCCGGCGTATTCCAGGTGCCGTCCACCAGGAACGCAAACTCCAGCGCGCGCCGCCGGGCGGCTTCGACCGCCGCGGGATCGGTGCCCGGATCCGTACCGGGGACGGTGCCGGGGTCGGATGAACCCTGATGGTTCGCGTAATCATCCGTATTGTACGCTTTCTCGCCGCCGCCGAAGTCAATGCCCATCGTGTTCATGGCGTTGTACAGCGCGCCGGGATAAATGCCGGGATTGCCGTCCGCGTCTTCCAGCGTGAACTGGAATTTTTCCCAGGAGCTGTCCGTTTCTACACGCAGGATCGCGTAGGCGGTCTTGTAGCCTTCAGTGCCCCATTCCCCGACTTTGATCACGATCTGACCGTCGTTGATGGTGTCAATATAGAGGAACTCCTTCCCTTCCAGCGCCTCCGTCCAGAGGCCGCCGAACAGTGTCATGATCTCCTGCGGCGTGAGCACGATGACCGTTGACGGGTACTGGCGGGTGCCGTCGTACTCGTACCTTTTGGTGACGTTCATGGCATCCGTGAAGAAGATCGCGTTGTTTTCGTTTCTGCAGTGCATTTTAACCGTATCCGAGTTCGGATCCATGCGCACCGTAAGGTCGTACTCTCCTTCCGCGGTCTCGACCGCATCCTCGATACGGCCTTCGGGGAACGCCGCGTCCGACTCCCAGACGCCGAACACCGCGGCCGGCTGCTTTTCGTCAAAATAGAAGTCAATAAACGCATTGTCCGTCGCCGTCCAGGTGCCGTTAAAGCGTTCGCAGAATTTAGCTGCCCTATCCGCAGCCTCCTGCGACGATCCGGCGGGCTCGGTAGCAGCCGGATCTGATCCCGTGGCATTCGGTTCCGCGGTGGGCTGTCCCGCCGGCGGATTGTTGCAGCCGCTGAACGCCAGGATCATAACGCCGGTCAATACCAGCGCCAGTAGTGCGATAATCGATCGTTTTTTCATTTTTTTGCCCTCCATACCGGTCAATTCCGGTTCGTGAACAATCTCCGCCCGCGCTTGATCCCGGCGGGCTGTTTCTGTACTTTATTGTAATTATACATTGCGCGCGGTCAATGTGCAACAGTCCTATACTCCCGCGGCGTCAATCCGGAGACCTCCCGGAAGGCCTGCGTGAACTTGCTCTGGCTGCCGTAGCCCACTTCCGCGGCGATGTCAGCCACGCCCCGCCCGGTGGTGCGCAGGAGTTCCATTGCCCGCCGTATGCGCATGTTGCGGATGTACGTTGCCACCGGCAGCCCGTACACGCGCCGGAAATCCTCCTGCAGCGTGGTGCGGTTCATATGGAAACGCGCGGCCAGAGACTCGATCGTCTCCCGGCGTCCCAGATCCGCCACCAGATAGTCGTGCACTTCCGCGATGGCGTGCGTGCGTTCGTCTGTCCCGGGTTCGTGTTCCGGGCATGTGAGCTCCACGGTGTCCTCGATCATTATGTGGAGGGCGCTCGCACGGGGCGTGTCGGCCGCGGTGTAATACACCTCCCGCCCTTCCCGGCGGCTCCCGATCAGGCCGGCGTTCTTCAGCAGCTTTAAATGATGCGACAGCGCGGGACTGGAAAGGCCCATCAGCGAGGACAGGTTGGCAACACACTCTTCGCAGTGACACAGCAGCCAAAACAGCTGCACGCGGCGTCCGTCCCCCAAAAGGCTGAACACGTCGGCAACGCTCCCGAACGTGGCACCGTCGGGCATTTCGGCCACGAGATTGACGGGCAGCCGGCCGTGGTTGTGCGGGAGTTGCTTAATATTGAAATGCTTAACGTCCATTTTTTGTCCCTTTCAGCAATAAATATTGTCCGTCCGTCAGTAAAACGGCGCGGGCCGTTGACAGGTACAGAAATATTATAGCATAATCGCACCGACGATTAAACAATCATTTAATCGTTGACCGCAAAACGGAAAGGCCGGACAAAAATGGAAAAAGAGCAAAAAGTAATATTGATCAGAATCATAGTTGCCGCCGTCATTACGGGCGTGCTCCTGGTGTTGAAAGCGCTGAATCTGCTGGATCTGCCCATATGGGCGCTGTTTTTGCTGAATCTGGTGCCGTACTTGATCGCCGGATACGACGTGCTGCTTGAGGCGGGAGAGGGCATTGTCCACGGCGAACTGCTGGACGAGTGCTTCCTGATGGCGGTGGCAACGCTCGGCGCGCTCGCCCTCGGCTGGCTCTCCGGCGGCGATTTTTACGAGGCGACCGCGGTGATGGTGTTTTACCAGCTGGGCGAATTGTTCCAGGACCTGGCCGTGGAGCGCAGCCGCAAAAACATTACCGAACTGATGGACCTGCGTCCCGAGTACGCCAATCTGTACCGGGGTTCGGACAACGATTTAAACACAGGGTCAGACCACAGTTTGAATGACCTCGACACCGTCCGCACAGCACCTGAAGACGTGCCCGCGGGCAGCTATATATTAGTAAGGCCCGGAGAACGTATCCCCATCGACGGAATCGTAGTCAGGGGCGAATCCGGCGTTGACACCGCCGCGCTGACCGGCGAAAGCGTGCCCCGCACCGCGCGGCCCGGTGATGAACTGCTGAGCGGCTGCGTCAATCTCAACTCCGAACTCCTCATCCAGACCACGAAAGAATTCAGCCAGTCCGCCGTCTCGCGCATTCTGGAGCTGGTCGAAAACTCCGGCGAGCGCAAAGCGCGCTCCGAAAACTTCATCACCCGCTTTGCCCGGATCTACACCCCCGTGGTGTGCGCCCTCGCGGTGCTGCTGGCAGTGTTGCCGCCCCTTCTGACGCTTTTGATAAAGGGGACAGACCCGCGCTGGACCCTTTGGCTGTACCGGGCGCTGGCGTTTCTGGTGGCCAGCTGTCCCTGCGCGCTGGTGGTCAGCGTGCCCCTCGCGTTCTTTGCGGGCGTGGGCGGCGCCGGCCGGAACGGCATACTGGTCAAAGGTTCGTGCTTCCTGGAGGCGTTGTCCCGCACCGACACGGTGGTATTCGATAAGACCGGCACGCTGACCCGGGGCAATTTCGAAGTTGTCCGCGTCGAAGCCGCCATGCTTCCGGAAAGCGAGCTGCTCGAACTCGCCGCTCACGCCGAACTCGACTCGCCGCATCCCATCGGTCAAAGCCTGCTCCGGGCGTACGGCCGCACTCCCGATCCGAAACGCGTGGACAATATCGTCAACGTCAGCGGCAAAGGCGTCACCGCGGTCGTTGACGGCCGGCGTATCGCCGTCGGCAACGCCTCCCTGCTCTCTGTTGACCCGGCCGGTTTTAAACCGGGGACAGACGACAATTCGGCTCGTGAGGACGCGGGCTGCACGGTGGTCTACGTGGCGGTGGACGGCGTGTACGCAGGCCGGATATTGATCTCCGACGAGCTCAAGCCCACCGCGGCGGAAGCGCTCAGACTGCTGCGGCAGTCTGGCAAGTCCGGCGGCACCGGCGTCAACAAAACCGCCATGCTGACCGGTGACCGGCAGGACGTCGGCGACCGGGTGGCCGGAGAACTGGGTATCGACGAAGTGTACGGCGGGCTGCTGCCGGAAAACAAAGTCGAGCAGCTGGAAAAACTCCTCGACACCGTACCCGAAGGCCGCAAGCTGGCGTTCGTCGGCGACGGCATCAACGACGCCCCCGTCCTCGTGCGCGCGGACATAGGCATCGCCATGGGCGGCATCGGCTCGGATGCCGCGATCGAAGCCGCCGACATCGTGCTCATGGATGACGACCCGGTCAAGATCCCGGCCGCGATTAAGACCGCCCGCCGGAGCATGCGCATCGTATACGAAAACATCGTGTTTGCGATCGGCATCAAACTGCTCACGCTGGTGCTGGTGGCGGCCGGACTCGGCGGCATGTGGCTCGCGGTGTTCGCGGACGTCGGCGTGATGGTGTTGTCCGTGCTCAACGCGGTGCGCGCGCTGCGGCCGGTATCAGTTTGAATTATCCGCTTTTTTTGATATAATTACATCCGGTCATTATGACTATCGCCAACTTCAGCTTGAAAGGATGTAATCAATGCAGCTCCGTCCGCATCATATTCTCTGCATAGCGCACTACGAGGGCAAAGGCTACAGCGAAGAATTCAACATAAAAATGCAGGCGATCATAGAAGCGCTTAAATCCGGGGGTCAATTCGAACTTATCTTCGGGCCCGACGACCTGTGCGCTTCCTGCCCGAACCTGGTCGGCGGCATCTGCAGCAGCGAAGAAAAAGTGCAGCGATACGACCGTTTTACCTCCGGTTTGCTCGGCATTACGGAAAAAGAATGCTTAAGCAGTGAAATTTTTAAATCGGCAGAAGAAAAAATATACGAGCCGGACAAGTTCGATCAGATCTGCTCCGACTGCGAATGGTCATATATCTGCCGAAAACATAAACACTAAACCGGTTATTCACTGCAGCGGGGTAGCAATATGGAACATAACACCTTTATAAGCAAACTCAGGCTCGCGGCGCTGTTGACGCTGCTCACGGCGGCAATTGCGGCAATCGCGGCATTCAGCGGCTGCCGTAAAACGCAGACCGTTGACCCCTACGCCGAAAACGGGGGCCGGAACATCAACCTGATCTGCGGCGTTGACGAATTCGGCCGGACGTTTGACCCCGTGCTTAAGACCGACTCCGGCAAGACCGTCGGGATGTTCTATTTCCTCTGGCACGGCGCTTCCGGCAAGACCACGTACAACATCACGGAACTCCTGAAGACCGACACGAAATCCCTCTGGAACAAAGCCGGCACCCCCTCCAGCCCGCTGTACGCCTTCCACTACTGGAACGAGCCGCTGTTCGGCTACTACCGCTCCACCGATAAATGGGTCATTGCGCGCCACTGCGAAATGCTCACCGCCGCGGGCGTGGACTTTCTGGCTTTTGACACCTCCAACGGCGAGATCTATACCGACCAGTTCATGGCGCTGTGCGACGTTTTTCAGGAATACTACGACGCCGGCTGGGACGTGCCCAAACTCTGCTTCATGACCCGCAGCAAGTCCGTCGAGACCATGGAACGCATATATGAAGCGCTGTACAAAGAAGGACTGTACAAGAATCTGTGGTATTGCCGCGACGGCGAGACGCCCGTCATACTGGGCATCCCGCAGGAAGGCTTAGAGGCGCGGTATGCGGAGCTGGACGCGTTTTTTGACATTATTTATACGCTGTGGCCCGATGAGGAATATGAAGGCGATGCGCTTTCCTGGATGGAATGGACCTACCCCCAGCCCATCCACGATCGTACTATAAACGTGTCCATCTGCCAGCATACCGCGATCCCGCTGAGCCGCTCCTGGACCGAACGCGACCGGAACTGGGGCCGCGGCTACGACCACACCGATGAGTACAACCACGGCGAATCTTTCCGCGAAGGCATCAACTTTCAGCAGCAGTGGGACACGGTCTTCAAAAATATTGACGAGATCGACACCGTTTTCGTGACCGGCTGGAACGAATGGATCGCGCAGAAGCTTCTCGTTGACGGCGTGGTGGGATTCGTGGACCAGTTCAACGAGGAATTCTCGCGGGATATCGAGATGCCGAAAGAGGGGTACGGGGACAATTTCTACCTCCAGCTCTGTTCCTACATTCGCCGCTTCAAGGGCGCTGACAACATCTCCGCCGCGCATCCCCCGCTCACCACCATCGACATCAACGCGGACCTCGCGCAATGGGACTCGGTCTCCGCGTCATATATCGCCCTCTCCCAGACCGTGCGCGCCCGCAACGAACTCTCGGTGGACAGCAAGACCCGGTACAAGCAGGCGGTGCCGGACAACAATATTCAGGAGATTAAACTGGCGCACGACAAAACGAATCTGTACTTCCTGATCCGCTGCGAAAACGACGTGGTCTGCTCCGACGCAACCGGCTGGATGAACATATACATCGGCACCGGCGAGCTGTCGGTCAAAGGCTTCTGCGGCTATGAGTTTCTCGCGGACTGCACGCCCGAAGGCGGCACGCTGTACCGGCTGGACGCGGACGGCAACGGCACCGAAGCCGGGACCGTGCGAACGTCGGTATCCGGCAAATATGTGCAGGTGGAAGTGCCGCTCAAGGCGCTCGGGATCAAAAAAGTGTCCGGCTGCCGGGGCGTTTATTTCAAAGTCACCGACGGCGTAGAGGATCCGGACAACATACTAAATACTTACATTTCGGGCAAATCGCTGCCCATGGGCCGCTTGAGTTATTATTACTACTTTTAAGGGAACCGCGGCGCGGGTTTCAGGCGGTCTTCGGCTTTCCGGCGCGGATGATCGCCCCCGCTGCCAGGAATACCAGGAACAGGACCGCGTTGACGCATACCACGCTGGCACCGACGGGCGCCGAACGCACGCCGATGGAGATCATCATGCCGGCAATAAACGCGATTGCCGCCAGAACACCCGAACAGATCACGACGCTGCGGAACTTTTTGCACACCTGCATCGCGGTGAGGGGCGGGAAAATGATCAGGCTGGCGACCAGCATTGCCCCCACGAGCCGCATGCCGATCACCACCGTCACCGCGGTGAGCAGCGCTACGAACGTGTTGTAAAAACCTTCGCGGGTGCCCGTGGCCCGTGCGAATCCGGCGTCAAACGTCACCGCGAATATCTTGTTGTAAAACAGCACGAACAGTATCAGCACCGCCGCAGACAACACCAGGCTCAGATTCACATCCGCCCTGCTCAGCGCAAACACCGAGCCGAACAGAAAGTCGTTCAGATTGGTATTTGATCCCGTGAGCGATACGATCAGCACGCCCAGCGCCAGCGACGCGCTGGAGATCAGCGCCACTGCGGAATCGCTGGAGAGTTTCGAGTTGTCGTTCAGCCGGATGATCAGAAACGCCACCGCTATCACCACGGGCAACGCCACCCACAGCTGCGCCGCGCCGAGCGCCGCTGCCACCGCCAGCGCGCCGAAGCCTACGTGGGAAAGTCCGTCACCTATCATAGAACAGCGCCGGAGCACCAGGCTCACGCCCAGCAGCGCAGCGCATACGGAGATCAGCACCCCTACCAGCATGGCGCGGAAGATGAAGCCGTACCCGAATATCGTTTTAAAAATGTATGTGATGCTCACAGCACTCATGATGCATATGCTCCTTTTCGCCGGGAACGGCCGGATTGCCCGCCGCATCCAGCGTCTCCGCACACACGCTGCACTGCGCGTAATCCTCCCGCCGGCCGAAGAACGTGGTGTCCTTGTGGAGGTGCAGGATGTGCGTACAGCGGGGCAGCGCCGCGGCGGTGTCGTGGGTGATCATTATCACGGTGATGCCGTGGGCGCGGTTCAGGTGGTCGATCAGTTCGTACAGTTCCCCGCTGGCGACCGGATCCAGCCCGGTCACCGGCTCGTCCAGCAGCAACAGCTTTCCCGTGGCGCAGAGAGCGCGGGCGATCAACACCCGCTGCTGCTGGCCGCCGGACAATTCGCGGTAGCACGCGTTTTTCAGGGCGGTAATGTTGAGTTTGGCCATGTTGTCCAGCGCGGTCTGTTTCTGCGCGCGCGTGTAGAACGGACGCCAGCCCGAGCCGTTCAGGCAGCCGGACAACACCACTTCAAACACGCTGGCCGGGAAATCCTTCTGCACGCCGGTCTGCTGCGGCAGATACCCGATCTGGTTGCGCATAAGCCCGTCACCCCGTACTATCTCACCCCGGAGCGGCGCCTTGAGGCCCAGCAGCGCCTTCATCAGCGTGCTTTTGCCCGAGCCGTTTTCGCCGATGATGCACAGATAATCCCCTTCGTTCACTTCGAACGACAGATCCTCCAGCACGACGTTCTTCTCGTACGCCAGCGTCACATTTTTACATTCGATCAGCGCCAATACCGTCACCTTTTCGCACAGTTCTCGCGCGGGGGTCAATGCCTGCCCGGACCGCAATAAAATTGTACAATAAACAAACGGCAAATGGCAAGGGCAATTCCTTTTTGCCTTTAGTAGAATTAAATTTAGTGCCTGTATAGAATTAGGCCTTTGTCTTGAGGGAATTAGGGAATTAGGGAATTGCGGAGCGGCCGATCGGCCGCGGACCTCACACACGGTAAGGAGCGGCGACCGCACCGTCCATGATATCGTCGCCGAAGGCAACACCACAATTTCCTAATTCTACAAAGGTTAGAAGTCTAATTCCCTAATTCTACAAAGGTTAAAAGTCTAATTCTATTCCAAGACTAAATAATTGATTGTCTGTCTTTGCTGTGATATAATAAAAAGTGGGTTTTTATATGCGGCCGGGAGAGGCAGTTGCTTCACGCCGGCAGGCACGCCCGTTACAAAGGAGGATGCTGTTTTGAGCAACCAGGATATTAACAAATTGCCGGCTGACGGGATCGCCGGAGAAGATATTGCGGAAAACGTTCCGGAGGCGGCGGAAGAAATTGCCGGCACTGCCGAAGCGGTTGCCGAAGAAGTAGCGGCAGACGTTGACGAAGCCGCGGAGAATGTTGACGAAGCCGAAGAAGACGAGGATGACGACGTTAAGATCGTGCCCGTCGGCGCCGGCCGTGGTCAGCGCTTGATCGAAGAAGAAAGCGACGGATTGTTCGACGGGCTGGATGACGCGGACGAAGGCGGTGACGAAAACGGATTTGAAGACGATCCGGACGAAGACGCGGAGCTGGAAGCGACCACGGTGTCCGTTGCCAAAGCCGGCCGCGCGTCGGTTTCCGCCCCGGTCAAAAAACAGCGCGGGGTTCCTTCCGGCAAGACCGGCCGGAACACTTCGCGGCGCACCGCGTCCTCCGGGCAGCGGCATGCGGTGACCACCTCCCGGGGAGTGGTGTACGTAGAGAGCTACAGTGACGAAGAGTACGAAGCCGCGCCCGGCAAAAGGCGCGTGATCGTAGGTATAATAATCGCGCTCGTGGTCATCGGCACGCTGTTTGCCTCCGGTATGATGTTCATCAAATATTGCCGCCGCGTCGTAAGCGGAGACAAAGTGTATTCCGGGATCACGCTGAACGGCAAGAGCGTTGCCGGCCTCACGCGCGAGGAACTGGACAAATATATCAGCGACACGTATTCCTCTCCCATCGCCCGATCCACCATCAACATAAAAGTCAACGAAGACAACGTCACCTACCCGCTCGACGCGATCATCACGCTGCCCGACACCACCGAACTGGCGGACCGCATCTACAACGAATCGCGCCAGGGCGGTCTGATCAAGCGCGCCTTTTCCGTGCTGCGCCTCAAGGAGACCGGCAAGGACTTCTCCCTGAATTATACGGTGAATGAAGATATCATATCATCCATTGCCAACTCCATGAACTCCAAAAGCCGCACCAAGATCGATCCCACATACAAAGTCGAAGAGGACCGCATCGTATTCACGTACGGCCGCAACGGCGTTGAGCTCAGATCCGAAGACATTAAGGCCAAACTCAGCGAATACACGGATGACTTGCTGGTCGCGCTGTCGGATGGCAACATTTCCGGCACGGACAGCGGCACCGTCACGCTGGTCCCCACGTTCACCGAATTCCGCAAACTGCTGAAGATCAATATAATGAACGAATTGCCCGCCAAACCCAGCGATGCGCGGATCGAACGCAAATCCTCTACCGAAGTGTGGATCGTGCCCGAGACAGTTGGCGCCGAGTACGACGAAGCGCTGCTGGACGAAATACTGCTGAAGATCAACAATTCCGAAGGCGAAGAGGGGCAGACCGAGGAATTGCCCGTGGCGCTGTACGGCACGGTGCTGACCAAAGAATTGTACGAGACCGTGCTGTTCCGCGACCGGCTCGGCGCCGGTTCCAACAAGAACGTGCAGGAAGACGATCCTGCCAAGGCGCCGGCAAAAGGGCTGCGCGATACCAACATCAAGCTGGCGGTAGATGCCATTAACGGCTATATAGTAATGCCCGGCGAGACCTTCAGCCTGCTCAGCACATTAAAAGTGACCGATGACCGCAACGGCTATGTAAGTTCCATGGAGAACTACAGCGGCTTCGATACGCCGGTCAAGGGCGGCGGTATTTCCCAGGTGGCGACCGCGCTGTATAACGCCGCGCTGGTGGCCGATATGGGCATCTTCTCCCGCACCAAATATCCGTACGCGCCGAATTTCGGACTGATGGGATTTGACGCGTATGTGGACGCCACTTCGCGCGTTGACTTCATTTTTGTCAATAAGAGCGACATGCCGGTAAAGATCGGCGCCGCGTATAACGATGACACGGTGTATGTCGAGCTTGCCGGCACGATATACACGTACGACGATTTTCCGGACATCAAACCCGAAGATATCCCGGTGAAAGTGCCGGAAAAACGGCCGGAAAGATCGCTTTCCTCCCAGATCGCCCGCAGCAACAAATACACCACGGTCAACGAGAACGACCCCACGATGCCCGAAGGCGATAAGCGCGTCAAACAGCGCGGCGTTACCGGCTACAACATTAACCTGTACATGATCGAGCGCGTCGGCGACAAGAGCGAAAAGCAGTTCTTAGGTGTGGAAACCTACAGCAACCGCGACGAGATCGTGCTGAACGGCACCGCGGTCATCACGCCGGCTCCCACAGAAACGCCTACTGCCACTCCTACGGAAGAGCCTACTGAGCCCCCGACGGAACCGCCCACGGAAGAGCCTACTGAGCCGCCCACGGAAGAACCTACCGAACCGCCTACGGAACCCCCGACGGAGCCGCCCACGGAAACTCCCACAGAGACTCCGACCGATACACCGGATGTTACCGCAACGCCGGAGATCACGGATGAACCGGAGCCTACAGATCCGGGTACGGAAGGCTGAGCCGCGTATAATGCAGACGCCGGTATTGAAAAATCAGATGATGACGCTCGCCTGCACCGCGGTCAACGAAAACGGTGACGGCATCTGCCGCACGCCCGAAGGTTTCGTGATATTCTGCCGCGGTCTGCTGCCGGGCGAATCCGCGTCAATGCGCATTATCAAAGTCACCTCCGGCTACGCCATCGCGCGCCTTGCCGGTGAGGTGGACAATACTTCCCCGCTCCGCCGCCCGCCCGCCTGCCCGTATGTGGCAAAAGGCTGCGGCGGCTGCGCGTTTCCCCACGTCACTCCGAAAGGACAATCCGAACTGGCCCGCAGCCGGGTCGTTGACTGCCTCTCCCGCATCGGCGGCTTCCCGGAAACAGAAATTGACGCATTGGCGGAGCCCTGCGCTTCGCCCGGATCGTCCGCCGGTCAGCAATATCGCAACAAGACTGTATATCCGTTTTTCTGCGTTGACGGCGAGCTGTGCGCCGGTTTCTACGCCCGCGCCTCCCACCGCCCGATAGTATTTGATCCCGGGGTGCCTTGCCTGCACGAAAATCCGTTGTCCGCCCGGGTGCGGGAAACGATCCTGGCCGCGGCGCGCCGGTGCGGATATACCGCGTACGATGAGACCGCTGCTGCCGGATTGCTGCGCCACCTGACGTTGCGGATAAGCGACCACCTCGGCAAGCTGATGGCTATCGTCACCGCCACGCAAAACAGACTGCCGAAAGAATCTGAATTTGTTGCGGAGGTGACCGCGGCGCTGCCCGAACTGGACAGCCTGTGGCTCAACACCAACCGCAGCACCGGCAGCGCGATCCTCGGCCCCGAATTCCGGCTGCTTTCAGGCAAACCGGAGCTGGAATGCCGGCTTCACACCGCTGCATTCCGCATATCTCCCGCTTCATTTTTCCAGGTGAGCACCGCCGGCGCTGAGTTATTGTACGATACCGTCGCGGAGTTTGCCGCGCTCTCCGGAGGCGAAACGGTGCTGGATCTGTATTGCGGTGCGGGCACGATCGGCCTGTATCTGCTCGACCGGTTCAGATCTGTTGAACCTGCCGCGTTCGCCGGAGATCCGCCCGCATTGACAGGCATAGAAATAGTGCCGGACGCCGTTGACAACGCCCGGCGCAACGCCGAACTCAACTCAATTTCAAGATGTCAATTCATTGTCGGCGACGTGCCCGCGGTTATCGGCGGATTGTCCCCCGGGACTCCCGATCTGGTCATCATTGACCCGCCGCGCAAAGGCACGGACAACACGCTTCTCGCCGCCCTCGACCGCCTGTCCCCCGCCCGGATCGTTTATGTGTCCTGCAATCCTGCCACGCTGGCCCGCGACCTGAAAGTGTTGTGCGCCGGGGGCAATTACCGCATAACGCGCATACGACCGGTCAACATGTTCCCGGACACGGGACATATCGAGACGGTCGTACTTTTAATCAGGGAATAAATCGACGCTTTCGGCGCGTCAGAACATCAATTTTTCTTCGCCGTGGTTATACACGTAGTCGCGGCAGTGCTGAGAGAGCGCGCTTCCCGCCTTCGAGATCAGATCCTTATACTTGGTACCGTCTGACAGCGGGTCGCCGCCCATAGGCGCGAATCCGTATTTCGACTGGATGCTTTCGCTGGCAGGCGGCTTCGTCATATAACAGTACGGCTCCGCCGATATCTTATTCTTGTAATTCTTCGCGACATTCAGGGAGTATTCGCAGAAATCATAGAGCTCGTTGTTAAGGGTGTCGATCGCCGTCAGAACCATGTTGAACTGATCCGTGGTACACTTTTCGATTCGGGAGTTTATCACTACCCGCAGCTTTTTGCTGTCCTCCAGACTGCGCTCGAGATTGCTGACGATATCGTTCTTTAACGCTTTCGCAATGACTTCCATATATTCGTCGATGACCATCATGCATGCCAGAAACTGCAGATCGGGATAGATCATACAGAAGTCGTTGCTCTTGAAGTTTTTGGATGTCTTCGGAGCGTATACCTCTAACGTGAGCTTGTAATCCCGGAGTCTTGCCTTGCGATATTCTTCATTCAGCTTGGTGAGCTCCATATCTTCGTAATGTTCTTTGAATAAGCGGTAACTTTCCCGGTCGGTGGTGTTCTTCATCCAGGTCCAGTTATGGTTGATCAGATCACTTACTTCTTTGCATACGTCGTTGATCTCGTCGTAAAAATCTTTGTCAAAACCGGAATCATCCAGGTTTGATGTGGCTTGCGTGATCTTGAAGGAGGAGAACAGCGGAATGCCGTTCACCAGCATAGTCAACTGGTCGAGCGGCTTGATGCACCACGCGGCGTCCCTCATCCAGTTCACGTTTTTTGTGAAACGCTTCTGCTTATCCGGGGACATATCGTGATAGTCGGAAGGTTTTGCGTCGCTCTTCATGTACGGCGCGAAGTAATCATGATTGGAATAATAATACTGCTGGATCGGGCCTCCCCTGCCCAGCTGATATCTGCAGAGCTCATTGAGCGCCTTGTAAACGGGCAGATACTCGTTGTGGGTGTACATCTCCTGCACTTTCTTCGAGGCCTGATAGACTTCCTGCGTTAAAGAAGTGATATCGCCCTGCATCGCGTCTTCATTCATGATCTCCCAGGAGAAATCGTTGATACCGCCGTCATCGCCGTCCGCGGGATTTATTATATTGTCGTTGTCTGCCATGTTATTATCTCCGATACTCGTTATTTGCCGTGCGTTTTATTGGGATCAGAACCGGATCTCGTAATCGCGGATGTACCATCTGCCGTTGTTGGTCCTGATCAGGTTCCTCTTGACCGGGCTTCCAAGCTGTTTTCCGTTCTTGTCGAACGCGACGGTCTGCACCGAAGCGTATTCGACCTTTTCGCCGTATCTGGCGGCAATAGCCTGCTGCTCCTCCTGCGACAGGAAGAAGGATTCCAGCCCGCTCTCGTCGCTGTAGCCTTTCACGACCGTTATCTTAGTGGCGTCCGGCTGGACTACGGCATGCACGTATTCGCCGTGGAAGCGCTCCTGGTGCAGATCCCAATAGTAGAGCAGCAGGGATTCCTGCGTCGGATTCTTGCGCCGCTCGGGCTGGATGCAGTCCACATAAAGGTCGTAATTCTTCTCTTTGATGGCCTGGCGGAAGATCTCCACAAGCCGTTCGGGGGTGACGTCGTCCGGCACACTTTTCTCGGTGTACCAGCTCTCTTTGATAGCGGCGACCTCTTCCTCGTCCACGAAATAGCCGCTGTTTTCGCGTTCCTTATCGTAAAAGCCGAGCACGTGGCCTGGCACGTACAGCGCGACGGGCTCCACAACTACCGCAAAGACCGGAGGTCCGACCTTCTTCTCGCCGGCCTCAGGGAGCTCCATGGTGAATTCCTTTAGTTTGCCGAGAACGGTCCAGCTATCGACTTCCATCATGGTGGTATCCACCAGCCTCCGGTAGCGTTTCACGGCCTCATAGGGGCCGAGCCAGCTCCTGGCGTCGATCTTGACGAAATACATGCCCGTGGATCGCTTGCCCACGTGGACGAATTCGCCCGTTACGCCCATAAACTGGTTTGCGGGGTAGCGGACCTCGTCCAGCACGACGTATTTATCTTCGATATCCTCGGGCGACGTTTCCTGCACGTCCGGAGCCGGGTAGACCTTCTCAAGCAGTTTGCCTTTATACTGCTCGAACAGCGCGTTCCACGCTTTCTCGCTCTTTTCGGCATAAAGCTTTCGGATGTTTTCCTCGTTTTCAAGATATACTGTCATGTCGGCGGTGACGTCGAAGAAATTGCCGAGCGAGCCCATGAGGCAGCGTTTGGCCCTGTCGAACATTTCCTTGACACGGGGATCATCCGGAGCAAATTCCTGCAGGATCTTGATGCGGCCCAGAGCGTCCTCCTTCGAGCGGAAGACTCCGGTCGCGCCGTTCGCGCGGCGGACCTCGGCTTCGAATTCCTTAAGATAGACCTCGGCCTGCTGTATACGCATAGAAAGATTGCTGTCGTTGACAGAGAAAATAGTTTTATCTACCATAGAGCTCCATTCCTTTCCTGAAACTATCTTAGTTTACCATAAAAGCTGTCTGTTGTCACGAGTCTTTTTGAGTCTGCCCGTTAAACCATCGTTCAGATCATCGTATTCAGCTGCCGCCGTTTAGACGCATACACAAATGAGAATATGAACAGCACGATACCGCAGATCGCCGCAATCAGACCGCCGGTGGCAAAACGCAGGAACAGGTGCGATGCCAGCTGGCGGACAGTATCGTTAAAGTTGCCCGGGACTAAATTATTCAGGATCTTAAACGGTATTCTCGGGAAGAGCGCCACCAGGCTGATCAGCGACCAGCCGAATACGATGGGTACCCAAAGCGTGACGCCGGGGTTGGGTCTGCCGAGTTTAAGCAGGATCTTGATCAGCAGATAGAACCAGGACAGGATCGCCACCAGCAGCAGCGCCGCGGCAATGATCATCATAATATGGATGGCTTTATACGCGCCTGTCATATTATCTGCGGTCAGCGTCTCCATCAGCTTGTTTTTCACCATTGCTTTTGTTTCTTCTTTTTGCTGTTCGATGGACTTATTGCCGCCGGAAGTTGACGCTGCCCAGCCGTACGGTTCCGAAGCGTCCGTTGGGCCTGCCGCGTTGCTCTGATGCTGAACGTGCAGATCTTCCTCTTCCACGTCGGGGATCAGCTTGGAAATATCGCCGAACAATGCCTGATCCGCGGCGGAATCCAGCGAAACGTGTCCGCTGTCGTCCGTGATCTCCGCGTTATTGATCCAGTCCAGTATCCCGTTGTAGAACTGGTCCGGGTCGTATTCGAAGCGCTCAGTCACCGTCGCTCCGTAATCATCATCCGCTTTGGCAAGTTCGAACACGCCGGTGTAGATCGCCACCGCCCGGGCGGCAATATTCTCGGGAGTCATTTTGCCCTCGCCTATGTCGTCCACCAGTTCGCCGATCTCGTCCTTTACATAGCCGTTGGACAATCCGATCCGCTCGCTGAACTTTTCAAATTCCGCCGCGTCTTCGTACCCCAGTTTCTCGCTGACAATGTTTTCCATCGCTTTGAAGCCGTTGGCCACGGCCTGCTCCGATACAGCCTTCAGCAGGCAGGCGGTCATGCGGGTGATCGCCGGTTTGGAGCCCTCATACTGGATAAACAGTTCGTCCGTCATCCGGTCTACGTTGTGCTTGATCAGCATCTCCGCCGCGGCGGAATCAGAGATCGGGATCGACCCCAGCGCGTCAAAAGGAGTTATTTCAAAACGCACATATATATCTATACTCTCGTCGCCGAGGCCTTCGATCAGTGCCGCCGCGATCATTTCAAGGTCAACGCCGTCACCCAGATTGATCTGTCCCCCGGACGACCCGGAGCCGGACAATAACCGTGTATCCGGCAGCACTTCGTTCCCGCCGCGCACCGTCAATTCCGGCGAAAACAGCGCGCCGCTGTTCGCCAGTGCGCCGGAATCCTTCAGCGCGGTTATAAAGTTGCGGTCTATTTCCGCGGTCAGTTTAACTGCCGCCAGGGGCATCAGCAGGTAGCCCAGTATTGACGCTACGCACATCAGTGCGATGACGATGTTGCTGATCAGTAAAAAGGTCCTGAGCGATTTTTTCTTCTGTTCCATGATTCCGGCTCCTTTATAATATTATGATCAGGAGAGTGTGATCACCGAATTGCGGATCTTTTCGGAAATGGCGCCTTTGCCCGCGATACCGGAAGAATTGGCGCCCCAGACCGTTATTTTGCCGCTTTCATCCATATACGCGCTGAAGCCCGCACCGGCTCCGGCACAAACGCAGTTTTTGCAGATCAGCACCGGTACGGTCTGGGTGGCGGTCTTGGCCGGATCCACCTGGCCGTAGCTGTTCTCGCCCCAGCCGTAAAGCGTGCCCTCCGTGGTCAATATCAGCGCGTGCCCTTCCTGCATCGAGACCGTCTCGACGTTGGTGAACAACCGGCACGGCGTGCCCGTGACGCCGCCGCTCACGTTGCCCGCGCGGGTGCCGATGTAGTACAGCACGTTGTCGCGGTCAATATACAATCCTGAATGCTCGCCGGCGTACGCCGCCCGGGCGTTGGAAGCAAGTTTGTACGGCGTAGTTATTTTCTCCGGCGCAGTAGAGCTGAGCTTGCTCCAGCGGTTGTCGCCGAGCGCGTACAGCGCACCGTCAGCCGTTACGTACAGTGTGTGGCGGCGGCCCGCGGCGGCGCTGACAACATTGCTCGCCAGCTTGACCCAGTTGATGCTCTTTTCCGAGCCGGTATCGCCCAGCTGGCCGTACGCGTTGTTGCCGATGCCCCACAGCGTGCCGTCTTCCATGATCAGAAGCGCGTGGTCGTAACCCAGACTGATATCTTTGACCTTGCCGCCGGCGGGGACTTTGATCTGCCTGAATACGCTGCCCGAACCGGTGCGAGCCAGCTGGCTGTATGTATTGTCCCCTGCGGACAACACCCGGCCGTCCAGCATGAGCACATACGTGAACGGCAGATCGCCGGTGCTGCCGCCCTGCGCGGTGTATACCGCCTTGACGCCGGTGAGCAGTTTGACCGGTTTTGAATAGATGCCGGCCGCGATGCCCATGGCGCTCGTACTGTTGTTGCCCCAGGCATACAGCTCGCCGTTCGCGGTGACCACGAACAGTTCGGAGCCGCCTGCGGACATATTCGGCGTGGTGCTCAGCACCGTGCCGGTCTTGACCACGCAGACGGTGATCGTGCTCTCGCCGCTCACTTCGGCCTCGCCTTCCGCCGCGGTCAGGAACTGCTGCCGGCCGCGTATGTCGGTAACGATGACGCAGTCCAGTTTATACCCGCTTTTAGGCGACACAGCGTAGCGTACGGCATGTGTATCCCCTGCTCCGGCGTATGTGCCCAGTACGATCTTATCGCCGTTTTTGACGGATTTTCCGTTGAGCTGGAGCGATACAGCGTTGGGATCGAAGGACGCCACGGCCGCGGTGCGCGTGATGCCGAAATACGCGTACAGCTGCTCCAGCCAGATCTCGCCGCGGCGGGAGGCAAACTGCTTCATATAATCGATCTTGGATTTCCAGGTGCTTTCGCTGGCGCCGGCTTCCTTCCAGCGCAGGAAGTTCGCCTGGATGGGTTTTTCCATCTCCGTCACGGTGCTGTTGATCACCTCAAGGCAGCGCTCCGGGGTGAATACGACTTCCGCCGCGTACACGCAGCGGTCAATGAATTTCTGCTTGAACTCGTCGTTTTTCAGCAGACTGACGGTAACGGCGCCCAGAATGGTGTTGTTGTTCAGCGCGTGGGCAAACATGTTGGAATTGTAGTCGGAGATCAGTCCGCCGTCCATGTCCATCACCACGAAACGCCAGCGCGTATCCAGCCGGCTGGGATCCTTGTCGGAATTGCAGCGCCAGACTTTTACGTTGTTCCAGGGGAAGTCGCCGTTGCACAGGTACATATGGGCGATCATCACGCTGATGAGGCTGTCGACATCCAGCTGCGCCGTTACCTGAGAGTAATTTTCCGCATTGGACATGTCCTTGCGGGTAATGAGTTTGACCAGCGCCTCCCAGTCCTTCAGATCCTGCTCCGTGCCGTCGGTGAGTTCGTAGGGGCTGTTGCCGTTGCCGGTCTTCAGCGGCGTGGGCGCCTCCAGCATGGCGAAATTTTCTTCCAGAACGCCGTAATGCGCCTCAAAATATTTGGCGCCGAAGCGTTCGCGCATATTGTACGTGCCCCAGAGCTCGCCGTTGATCAGCACGATCACGGAGCGGGCCTCCTGGTAGTCAACATAGCCCAGCATCGCGCTCAGCTTCTGACTCACCCGGTCGGACATGAAGGAGCCTACGGCGTCGTTGCCCGCGTTGCGCATCATCAGGCGCTTGTAGGTCTTGATCACCTTGCCGTTGGAATCTTTGGCCTCGCCGCGGAAAATATCGTAGCGGAGTTTGCCGGGATTGTCCGTAATATCCGGGTTGGCGTCGCTCTTAAAATACAGGCGGATGGATTTCTGAAGGTTGCCCAGAGAGCCGTTGCCCGAGAGCGAGATCTCGATCCACTGCCCGGCGCGTTCTTTGCCTGCTTCGTCGAATATCTGACAGTACGCCACCGCGCGCGGTTTGGTGTCAAAGGGGTGCTGCATCGTGGTGTAGTATATGCCGGTCTTGCCGTCGAAGCCGCCGCTGTCAACGAACAGCGACACTACCGGTGCGTCGTACAATGCGGCGCCGTCGTGCCAGATCAGATATGTCTCGAACGCTTCCGTCGTGTACTCGCCTTCGGGCGATACGGCCACGGCGCGGATCACGCGGCCTTTCGGCATGCGGCTCGCCGGCGACGGATAACCCATCAGCGTGCACAGATTTTTGGTAAATTTGCCCGCGTTGCGCCTCTGGCTGTCGGCCAGGCTCACCGGCCCGGTATACTGTTTCGACTCTGTCGTGGGTTTGGTGCCGTCGGTGGTGTAATAGATCGTATAGCCTTCCGCCGCGGTCATCGAAAGATCAAAGCCTTCCGCATAAAACCCGCCCGGGTGAGACAGTTCCACTCCCGCCGCCGGCTTTTGGGGCGCAGGTTCTTCGGTGGGTTCTTCGGTGGGACCGGCAGTGGGCTCGTCAGTGGGAACGGGCGCGGTCTCTTCCGCACCGCTTGCGGTCTCAACGGGCGTTCCACGCGGCGTATCGCTGCGGCTGCCTGTGCAGGATATGAAGGCAATGTAAAGCAGCAGCACCGCGAAGAGCGCCGTCAGCGCTCTTCCCCGCACCGCAAACGCGGTAATCTGTTTGTTGTCACGGTGAATCATAGGCAGGTACGTTGACGGCGCCTGCCGCGCGGTCAATGCCGCAGCGGTGGCGAAGCGTCGTTGTGTTCGTCGAAATTGACCCGGTCGCGGATCAGATACAACGGACGGTCGCGGGTCTCGTCATACATGCGCGCCATATATTCGTTCTGCACGCCCATGTAGATCAGTGTAAGGCCCTGGAAGAACAGCGCGATCGCCAGAACCACGAACAGCATGCCGGTGCCTCCCAGCACGCCGCAGAGCCCCAGGATAAGCGCCACTATGAGGTAGATCACGCTGGCGGCGGACAGGAATATCCCCGTGCCCATAGCCAGCTTGAGCGGTTTGAAGGAGAAGGACAGCAGCGCGTCCTTCGCGAGTTTCAGCATCTTTTTGAGCGGATATTTGGTGGTGCCGGCGAAGCGCTTTTTCCGTTCAAACTCCACCGGTGCGGTCTTGAAGCCCAGCCAGCTGACGATGCCGCGCACGTAGCGGTTATGCTCCCGGACCTGCAGGAGTGCGTCTTTGACCTTGCGGTCGATCAGGCGGAAATCGCCGGTATCCACCGGGATGTCCACGTCGGTCATTTTATTGAGCGTCCGATAGAACGTTTTGGCAGTGAATTTTTTGAAGAACGTCTCGCCTTCGCGGGAGATGCGCTTTCCGTACACGACGTCGATGCCCTCGCGCCACTTTGCCAGCATTTCCGGGATCACTTCCGGCGGATCCTGGAGGTCGGCGTCAATAACGACCACGCATTGTCCCCCCGCCGCGTCCATGCCGGCGGTAATGGCGGTCTGGTGACCGAAATTGCGGGCAAAATTGATCAGCTTCACGCGTTTGTCCGCGGTACAGATGGCGCGGGCAAGCTCCTCCGTGCGGTCGCGGCTGCCGTCGTTGACCATGATCAGCTCGTAGGAGATGCCTTCGCC
>JAEEGL016081166.1_pt1 | contig 22840 bp, 22 predicted proteins | sample 9134231 | NCBI WGS metagenome assembly JAEEGL01 (sample SAMN16246548, study PRJNA631951) | gut metagenome | biome: gut microbiome; feature: rumen; material: fiber-attached | host: Bos | place: Iran: Karaj | collected 2018-10 | reverse complement strand
GAGAAGTATCCCGATGTGGACTTTGTATATCCTATGCACCTGAACCCGAATGTGCGCAAACCCATTCACGAAGTATTTGGTGAGGACTTGACCCGCCCGAACTTCTTCTTCATTGAACCCCTGCAGTACTTGGAGTTTGTGTACCTAATGGAGAAGAGCACTGTTGTCCTCACCGACTCAGGTGGCATTCAGGAGGAGGCCCCTGGCCTTGGCAAGCCTGTGCTCGTAATGCGTGACACTACAGAGCGCCCCGAGGCGCTGAAGAGTGGCACTGTCCATTTGGTTGGCACCAATCACGACCTTATTGTGAACGAAGTCAGCACCTTGCTTGATGATGCCGTTGCCTACGAGAAGATGTCTAAGGCCGTGAACCCTTATGGCGATGGCAAGGCCTGCAACCGTATTGTACGCGCCCTTAATGGCGAAGCCGTAGATCGTTACGAAGTACAGTAGGACTTTTAACATTTAATAATTTAACATCCCGTTTTAGGCACAAATGGTTTACAACCATTAGAACCTTCCACTCTGAAAATAGGTGTTCATCACTATTACATAGAGATGAGATTGTTTAAATGATAAAAGCTGTGCTCTTGACATAAAGACATAGATAATGCAATTATGATACAGGTAAATGTACTCCCAGCAAATGAGATAAAGTATGTGAAGACCATATCCTTCACAAAGACTTTCCAGAACCAGCTATTCACTGCAAAGATTGTTTATAAGCGCAATCCAAGTGACCAGTATAAGATGGACGATAGCAAGCAGACACCTTTCGAGAAGATGATGTACTTCTATAATGAAGAATGTTATCCACATGATCTTATCGACGAGATCATACTCAGAGGAATTCTAAAGAACTATCCAGATGCTCAAGTATCAACATCGTTGATGCTCCTTGATGTAGAAAAGGAAAATATTGAGAAAGAACTTTCGAACTATAAACAGGAAGAATTTAATCTCTATATCCAACCAGATATTAAGGATGTTAATGCGCTACTGAAGATGGGTAAGACCCAGTGGAGAGTTTTTATAAAGAAACTCCCCATCTATTTGACTAACAGTACACTGTCGCTCCCATTCCAGAATGAATGTTCAATCCTTTATTATGATTTGGCCATGGAGCAGAATCTTATTGTACTTGAACCCACTTTGCTGAATGAAGTAACAACCTTCTAAGGATTATAATATGATAAGGGCGGGATACCCGCTGTCTCTCATAAATAAAGGTTCAATAACAGCGGGCCTGTCCTTTTGAATGAAGTAAATACAAATTATATAAGAAATGAAAGGAATCGTACTTGCCGGTGGCTCCGGTACCAGACTTTACCCTATTACCAAGGGCGTAAGCAAGCAATTGCTCCCCATTTATGATAAACCAATGGTTTATTATCCTATCAGCGTGCTTCTGCTCGCTGGCATAAAGGATATATTGATTATTAGCACTCCTTACGACCTCCCAGGCTTCAAACGCCTGTTAGGTGACGGTTCCGATTATGGAGTGAATTTCCAGTACGCAGAGCAGCCTTCGCCAGACGGTCTTGCTCAGGCATTCATCATTGGTGAAAAGTTCATTGGTAATGATAGTGCTTGCCTTGTCCTGGGTGACAATATTTTCCATGGTGCAGGGTTTAGTGCATTGTTGAAGGAATCTGTCCGTACAGCTGAGGAAGATAAGAAAGCTACAGTGTTTGGCTATTGGGTCAATGATCCGGAGCGTTATGGAGTTGCAGAGTTCGATAAAGATGGCAATTGCCTTTCGATTGAGGAGAAACCAAAGGAGCCTAAATCCAATTATGCCGTTGTTGGTCTCTATTTCTATCCCAATAAAGTTGTGGATGTAGCCAAGAATATTAAACCCTCTGCCCGTGGAGAACTGGAAATCACCACTGTAAACCAAGAATTTTTGAAAGATGGAGAATTGAAGGTGCAAACCCTTGGCCGTGGATTCGCTTGGCTGGATACAGGCACACACGATAGTTTGACCGAAGCAACCAACTATATTGAGACCATCGAGAAGCGCCAGGGCTTAAAGGTTGCTTGTTTGGAAGGTATCGCTTTGCGTAAAGGCTGGATTACAACTGACCAGATGCGAGAATTGGCCAAACCCATGCTTAAGAACCAGTATGGCCAGTATCTGATGAAGATGGCAGATGAGTTTGAAAAGAATGGTGCAGGTAAGATTGATGAATTTTAAGACAAATGATAGAAGTTAAGAAAACAAATATAGAAGGAGTTCTCATCATTGAGCCCAAAGTGTTCGGTGATGCCAGAGGCTATTTCTTGGAGAGCTTTAACGCCAAGGAATTCGCGGAGAAGACTGGCTTGAACATCAACTTTGTTCAAGACAACGAAAGTATGTCAAGCTATGGCGTGATGCGAGGCCTTCATTTCCAGCGTCCTCCTTACACCCAAAGCAAACTGGTCCGTTGTGTAAAGGGTGCTGTTTTGGATGTTGCTGTAGATATTCGCAAGGGCAGCCCTACATACGGTCAACATGTGGCTGTTGAATTGACTGAAGATAACCACCGTCAGTTCTTTGTGCCTCGTGGTTTTGCTCATGGCTTTGCTGTTCTTTCAGAAACTGCGGTATTCCAGTACAAGTGTGACAACTTTTATGCTCCCCAGGCAGATGGTGGTATTAGCATCCTTGATGATAGTCTGGGAATTGATTGGAAGATCCCTACAGAAAAGGCTCTTCTTTCCGACAAAGATACAAAACATGCTCTACTGAAGGATTTTGATTCTCCATTCGACATCAACGTAAATCTGTATTAATTATGGTGATTCTTGTAACCGGAGCCAATGGCCAGCTTGGCAATGAAATGCGCATTCTTGCAAAGAATAGCGCAGATAAGTATATCTTCACGGATGTTGTGGATGCCTCCGAGGAATCCATCGCTATGCTAAAAAAACTGGCAGGCAATGATATAAATACAGATACAGAGCATTTGGACATAACAAACCTTGACGCAATCCGTGAGGTTGTTAAGCGTGAGAATGTAGAAGCCGTTGTCAACTGTGCTGCGTGGACAAACGTAGATGGTGCTGAAGATCCGGAGAAATATGTTTTGATTGAAAAACTGAATGCTACAGCCCCTGAGAACCTTGCAAAGGCAATGAAGGAGGCTGATGGCTGGTTGGTTCAAATATCAACAGATTACGTATTTGGGAAAGAATCTTACAATACTCCTTGCACGGAGAATCAAAAAGGTACACCTACTGGTGTATATGGAGCAACAAAGCTTCTCGGAGAACAGAAAATCATCGCTACGGGATGTAAATATATGATTCTTCGTACAGCATGGTTGTATTCTGAGTTTGGTAAGAACTTCGTGAAGACCATGCTTAACCTGACTGCAACAAAACCCCAACTGAAAGTTGTTTTCGATCAAACAGGAACACCTACTTATGCTTGGGACCTAGCAACAGCCATTATTGCTGCATTAAAGAATCCCGTGGAAGGCATTTATCATTATAGCAATGAAGGCGTTTGCTCTTGGTTTGACTTTACGAAGATGATTGCTGAATATGCTGGCAACAAAAATTGCGATATTCAACCATGTCATAGTAATGAATTTCCAAGTCCGGTAAAACGCCCTTCTTATTCAGTTTTGGATAAAACAAAAATTAAGGAGATTTTTTGTATAACAATTCCATATTGGATTGACTCATTAAAGAAGTGTATCAGTGGAATTAGATTATAGTATGACACATAATCCACTTAAGTTTATGTGGAGAAAATTTCTTATATCGCTGTGTTTGTTGGCTCTTTGTGCCGCTTGTGCCGCAAAGACTATAACAATACAACCATCACTTCCTTTGCAACAACAATTATCCAAGGAAGGGGTTACATATAAGATTAAGTCATCTCTTGATTTAGACGGGAAAGAAATAATTATCCCTAAGGACTCAAAATTATTATTTAAGAAAAAAGGATTCATATGTAATGGAAAGCTCATAGGGAATAATACTAGAATAGAAGCAAAAGATAGACAAATATTTGATAATATTACAATAGGTGGCTATTGGGATACCCCTGTAATATATATGAGCTGGATGAACTTGTCTGATAAAGATTGTCAGCAAGAAGTACAAGAACTATTAAAGTTACAAAATCCATTAGTCGATAATATCATTTATACTCCAAACCATCCGCTTTACTGGACACCCAAATGGGATAATTATTCTCTTTTAAATTTAGAAAACCGTTCAATACTCATTATAAAAGATACAATCTTTACAAATACTAACGACAGGCCGTTTTACAGAGTAGTAAATGTAGAAGGAAAGGATAGTGTCAAAATCTATGGTGGCGTATTGATTGGTGATGTAGAAACTCATACTTACAGCGGAACCACTTCGCATGGCTGGGGGTTTGGGGTTTGCATTAAAGGTAGCCGTAATATTGAGGTCAAAGGAACCACATCTATGGATTTTACAGGAGATGGTTTTTATATTGGTGGAGAAGAAGAGAATCAATTTGGGGTTAATGAGAATGGTTGTAAGAATATACTCATAACTGAAGTTCACTCTCTTTATAACAGAAGACAGGGAATGAGTGTGACTGGTGCCACCGACCATCTTTATGTATATGATAGTGAATTCTCATTTACTGGAAAAAAAAGAGCGGCTATGCCTGGTGCAGGGATAGATATTGAAGTTAATTACGATAATCAATGTATTCATGATGTCTGTTTTAAGAATTGTGTTTTAAAAGGAAATAAAAAAGGATTATGCTTATTGAATAGAAAGGGTAATGGCAATTTAGTTTTTGATAATGTTGTAATAGACTCTGAAACTGAATATAATTTAAATACATCGCAGTATGAGGTTTATCCTTTTCATTGTGTCAATATATCCGGTGACTATGAATCAATATCATTCAAAAATTGTAAACTGGGTGCCATTGTAAATATGACAACATTTAATCAAGAACTTGCCAATGTTGTTACTATAGATAATTGTTCATTATCAATAATATATACAAGGACTATTTCAGATTCCTTCTTGCGTTCTTTCAAAATAAGCAATAGTACATTTGATATTTCAAATCAAGTGTTCTATGACAGGGGTTTGGATGACAATGAGAGTCCCAAAGAAATAAACAGTTTGTTATACTGTGCGTCACTAGTAAATTTTGATATTGATAATTGTAAATACATAACTGAGAATACGGGAATTAAATCAGGATTCTCTGATAATGAATGTGGCGCCAGAATTACTATTAGGAATTGTGTCCTAGATAAAGAAATGATATTTCCTCATTATAACGCTTCATTTTACAATTGCAAAATAAAGTATTCTACTTATAGGTGGATGGCTTTAAGAAAAGGAGTGACCTCTACATGGGAAGATAATGTTATAGAAATCACAGAACCTTCACAACAGGCTATATCTGTGACTCAAATAAGAGGTAATGGAACATCGCCAAATTTGTTTTTTAATAATAATAGATTTATTGGTAATATTTCGACACCTATTAACAAGGTATCTTCTATAAAGGAGGACTGCAAGTTAACATTTTACAAGAATTATCTTAATGGTTCTGTCATTTCAGGATCTGAATTCTTTAACAGTATTAGTAGTGATTTCCGTATTACTGGCCATCAAGAGCCTTAATTCTTTAGATGCATAGTAATATCTTATTAAGGGTATGTCAGAAACAACTCATAAAAATAAACTTATTGCAAAAAACACCTTGTATTTGTATATAAGGTTAATTGTAAGTTTATGTATAAGTCTGTATACAAGTAGAGCGTTTCTTGATGCTCTTGGCGTTGATGATTTTGGTATTTACAATGTAGTTGGAGGGTTTGTCTCTATGCTTTCCCTCTTTACAACCACGATTACAAGCGCTGCACAGAGGTTTATTACATATGAACTTGGAACAGGTGACTTTGAGAAATTAAAGAAAACATTTTCTACTTTTCTTTCGATATTATTGTTCTTATGTGTTGTTATTATAATCATTGGCGAGTTGTTTGGACTGTTCTTCTTGGACAATTATTTGGTTATCCCAGAGGAAAGAATGCATGCGGCTCATGTTGTATTTCAATGCTCTTTAATAGCGTTTATTATTGATATTATTTCTGTCCCATATGTGGCATGTGTTACCGCACATGAACACATGAGCTTTTTTGCTTTAGTAAGTATTGGTCAATCTGTTTTGAAGTTAGTTATTGTCTTCCTGTTGTATATTCTGACATTTGATAGATTAGAGACATATGCTATTCTTCTAGTTGTAGTAGGATTATTAGTTAGGGTTATATATACGTTCTATTGTAGAAGGCATTTTGAAGAAGTAAATGGGAAACTGAGTATTGATCGCAATATATTAAAGGAAATATTCTCATATTCTGTTTGGGTCTCAATTGGTGCAAGCTCTGCTATTTTTAAAGAGCAAGGTGTTAATGTTTTGATAAATATGTTTTTTGGGGTTGCAATGAATGCGGCGAGGGGAATAAGCATTCAAGCACTAGGGGTTCTTAATCAATTTGCCAATGGAATTAGTCAAGCAATTACTCCGCAAATTACAAAAAGTTATGCAAATGGAGAGTTACAACGCTCGATAAAATTGACATTTCTTTTAACAAAGGCACAGGGGATAATGCTCCTTATGATTGCCTTACCTTTATTGATAGAAACAGAATACGTACTAGATTTGTGGTTAAAAGATGTTCCAGACTATGCTGTGATTTTTACAAGATGGGCGATAATTTTATGTATAGCCAGAACATTAGAAAATACTCATAGCCCAATTTTCTTAGCGACAGGAAAAGTTAAAAAGCTGCAAATAATAGGCGGCGGTGTGATGCTTTTAAATCTACCAATTAGTTATATTGCTCTCAAAGCGGGTTATATGCCAGAATCTACAATGATTATTGGAGTTATAATTGAACTGTTAGTTATGGCAATAGCATATGTTTATTTAAAAAAAGTTATTGACTTTCCTGTCGGAAAATATTATAAGTCGGTAGTAATACCTTTGCTAATAGTTGCTTTTTTGTCCGCTATTATTCCTTTATACATAAGCCGCAACTTGTTGAATTATGGTTTATCGAGACTTGTGGTTGTTACAATATCAAGCGTTATTGTAACTATTCTTTTGTCGTACACAATATCTTTGAGTAAAAATGAAAGAAAGATGGTGAATGAATTTGTAATCAATAAGTGTAAATTTTTGAAAAAATGAAACTGATAAAAAAAATAATTAACAAAATACACTTTTTCCAGAACCGAAAGGATATAAAGAGGGGATTGAAAGAGATTAGTGCTTACCTCTTAGAAAAAGGTGTTAGAATTCTATATGTAGCATTGCCAGATGAACATAAAATCAAAGGGCTAACTTCTTTTGAATTAGAGCGTATTCGACAGTGGTCCTTTGATTTTAACAAGTATAAGGAGGAATTACCCAAACTTCGTAAGATCTATGGCGATTCAATTACAGAATCGTACATTAATTCTATTTTTGATGGAGGTGTTGTAGTACAAGGTAAAAATAGGAAAATTCTATTAGACTTTGAGAGTGATAAGCAGCATATTATTAACGGAAGACGTATAACAATAGGCCAACCGAAGAGTTATGCAAACTGTATTTATACACACGGCGCATGCACCTGGAGGGGTACGGGAGTAGAAGATCAAGAAACTATCGCAAGTTTTTTACAGAGTTACATTAATAATGATTATCCTTCATCTTATAGGGTTATAAATAGTGCAATAGGTAGAGGAAGTACTATTTTCGATGATATTGTTTATATAAAGGAGCAACAATATAAAAATGGTGATATAGTCATCATTGGATCACATGGGAAAGAGATTCGTTCAATTAAACCAGATTATTTTCGGAGAATAGGTATAGAATACGTTGAGACATCATCCTGTTTTGATAGGCCACATAATATTGGCGAATGGTTTAATGACGACACTTTACACACAAATAAAAGAGGTAATCAAGTTTTAGCTAATAAGATATATGAAGAGCTTCGAAAGCTAGACTGGCTAACTATAGCGCCTAAAACTAAAGGAGACGAAAAAGTACATAATGATTCAACCCCTGATAATTTGCTGACGGGGGAGAAAATATATGGTGATAACCCTCAGTTGCTCGAATATATTGATAGTATTAAGCAGTTTAAGAGAGGCAATAATACGAGTAGAAATGGTGGGATTGTTATGAATTGCAATCCTTTTACACTTGGCCACCGCTATCTGATAGAATATGCCGCTTCTAAAGTGGACTTCCTTTATATTTTTGTGGTTGAAGAGAACAAATCATTCTTCCCTTTTGAAGATAGATTTAAGTTGGTCCAACAGGGTACGGCGGATTTGCAAAATGTTGTTGTTTTACCGAGTGGTAATTTTATTATTTCAGCTGTAACATTCCCTGGTTATTTCTATAAGGATAATCTAAAAGAAACAAAAATAGATTGTTCAAATGATCTAAATGTTTTTGCTGAATATATAGCCCCTGCCTTGAATATTAAAGTTCGCTTTGCTGGTGAAGAGCCCTTAGATCCTGTTACAAAGCAATATAATGAAGGAATGGCTGAGATACTCCCCCAACATGGAATGGAGTTTTGTGAGATAAAAAGAAAACAAGATGATGATGGCGTAGGCGTGATAAGCGCTTCTAGAGTCCGAAAGCTATTAAAAGAAGGTGAGTTTGATGAGTTAAAAAAACTTGTCCCCCCTTCAACTTTCGAATATCTATTGAAACTTGAACATGATTGAAATAGTTGACAAATCACAGTGTACTGGATGTTCCGCTTGCAAGCAGGTTTGCTCTCATAATGCAATCTGTATGCACTTTGATGAAGAAGGTCACGTATATCCACTTGCAGATGCAACAAAATGTGTGGATTGTGGCTTGTGTGAAAAAGTGTGTCCTATGCTTCATAAAGAGCGTATACCTTCCGATGAGAGTTTGGATACTTTGCCGGTTTTTGCGGTTTACAATAAAGACGAAGCTGTAAGAGAAAAGAGCACTTCCGGTGGTGTATTCTCTTTGATGGCACAACATGTCATCTATCATGGAGGCGTAGTCTATGCAGCGCGTTTCGATAAGGATTTCCATATTATTCATTCGCGTTTTGATAATATAAAAGAAATAGATGCTTACAGAGGCAGTAAATACGCACAAAGTAATCTGGGGGACACTTTTAGACAAATAAGGCAGGATTTAAAAACAATGAAGGTTCTCTTTGTGGGTACTCCATGTCAAGTCGCGGGTCTTAAAGGATTTCTTATCAAAGACTACGAAAATCTATATACATGTGATTTTATCTGTATGGGTATATCTTCTTCTAAAATATGGGAGGAGTATTTGAAAGAGTATTGGGGAGATCATACAATAAATAGAATCTTTTTTAAGGATAAACGCAATGGATGGCATAATTGGAAGATGCTGATTCAATATGATGAAAGGCAAGAATATTTATCAAATGGGATGGAGGACCCTTTCTTTTATGGTTACCTTACACATTTAACATATAGACCATCTTGCTTATCATGTCCATTCAGAACCTGCCACAGAGTCAGCGATATAACGATAGCTGACTGTTGGGGTATTGAGAAGGTTAATCCCCAATTTGATGATAATAAAGGGTGTACTACCATTATTTTGCAGAATGATAAAGCTAGAAGTCTGTTCAAAACGCTAGAAAACTCTCTAAATATTTCCAATTATAAAATATCTGATGTCATTAATAATAATCCATATATAGTAAAACCGATAAAACCACATCCCCAGAGGGAAAGATTCTATAGATTATATCAAACTAAAGGCTTTAGAGCTGCTTACACGAAATATAACTATAAGAGAGATCGTAGTATTGTTTATAGAATAATAAATAAGATTAATAGAATCCTGAAGAATGATAATAAAAGTAGGTAAAAAGAGGTTCAAGGTTGCTCTATTTCATAGAGTAATACCTGTTGGCATTGAACCATTGATATGTCGTTTCGAGAATGAAAAGCCATATCAGCATGATTATATTAACGGCAACCGTTTGAGTAATAAAAATGCTATTGTAACGGGCGGTTCAAAAGGTATAGGTTTAGCTATCGCAAAACGTCTATTACAAGACGGAGCGAATGTTATTATAACAGGTCGTAATGTTCAAGAACTACAGAATGTTGTAGATTCAATGAACAATCCAAAACTATCTTTCCTAAAGTGGGATATATCAGATATAGATAATTGTTCGACGTATTATAAGGAAGCAGAAAAGATATATGGAAGGATTGATATATTAGTAAATAATGCAGGTGTTACATCCAACACATCAAAAAGAATTTCTTTTGATGATATGGATAAAGAGCATTATCATTTTGTACATCAAATTAATGCCATAGGAACTCGACAGATGTGTTTAACATTTTCAGACCTATATGATGAAGGTGTTATTTTGAATATAATAAGTAATACAGGCTTACGTCCAGCACAAGATGCTTATTATTCATCAAAATGGGCATTATATTCTTTCACTAAAGCTTTTTCTGAAGAGTGTCTGAAGAAAGGGAAAAAAATAATGGTAAATGGGTTATGTCCGGGACCGATTAAAACAGACATGTCTTTTGATAATTCAACATCTTTATATAGAGCAGAGATTCCGAATCGCAGAATTGGACTCCCAGAGGAAATAGCAGAACTTGTATTCATCCAAATCATGTCTTCCTTTAAAGGGAAGACAGGTATGATTTCAGTTTGTGATGGAGGAGAAATACTTAATTAATATGAGAAAAATAAGGTTATTTTCAATAGAAAGATGTCCCGATAATAATTTCAAATATCCTTGTGTTGATTCTAACACGGATTTTTTGGCCGGGAAAAATGTCTGCATATTTGATGACGCAGGTTTGATAAAAAAAGAATGGTTCTTCAAATCAGATGCAACACTAAAATATAACCCATCCAATGATGAAACTTCGTTTGCTCAAATTGGTATAATCTGTCCTTGTGTAATTGAAAATGATGACCGTGAAGCTTACTTTAAAATATTGGATTACTATATCTCCTTGTTGCAACTTTTGATTCACAAGATGAAATGGACAAATGATTTTTCTCATATTGTAGTTATTCTACCTGCAGAATCTGATGTTTACAGCACATCACTTTCAAGAATGGCATTCTACTCAATTTATGGCTTAATTAAAGGTGTGGCAGAAACTAATGCGCCTTATGGCGTCTATATTAATGGAATAATACTTTCAAAAGACTATGATGAAGGTGTTTTAAAAGATTGGGTGACTTTTTTGTCTTCCGATAATGCAAACAATATCATTGGACAACTTTTTAAGATATGAATTTATTGGTTTTATTGAGTATATTGATTGTTATATTCTTTATAGTAATCAATGAGTTTTATCTTAGAAGAGTAATAAGCGACTCGGAAATTTTCTTTATACGTAATGTGAAGAAAGAAAAGAAATACGACTATCTTTCTTTTGGCTCATCATATTGTAGATATGGTCTGGATTTAAGAGATTATAATGGATATAATCTTGGAATGAGCGGTCAATTTTTTTATTATACTGACAAATTATTAAGATATTATGCTCCATTATGCCTTAAGGAAAAAGGAACAGTTTTTTTAATTGTTGCAGATCTTGTTTTTGCTGAACCAGGGAAGGGTCAACTGTATCCTGAGCGATACTTGTCAATACTACCGCCACATTATCTTGGAGATGAATACTCGTTTTGGAAATATTTAAAGCATTTTCGTTTAGCATTGTTTTTTCAACCAAAACGTTTTCTATCTATTTTGAGGTATATTATTAGGGGGCCCAAAAACAATTATGATCATACTTATACTAACCCTTATACTAAAGAACAAACAGTTATTGCATCTAAGGAACGATGTAATGCGTGGATTAAACAGTTTGGTTTGAAGGACACCCAGTCGCAGAATGTCCCCGATAATTTAGAAAAGAAATTTGAACAATCACGTAGTCTGTTGACAAATATGATACAGTTTTGTTTAGATAACAAATATAAGGTTTGTTTGGTGGTGACACCTTTAAGCAAAACAATGAGCTCTTTTTTAAGCGAATCTTTTTTGAAAAGAGTGTTGTATGACAATATAAAACAAGCAAATGTTCAAAAAGTCCCAGTCCTTGATTATTTAAAAGATGATAGATTTTCAGATTATACTTTGTACGATAAATCTGGTGATTGTCTAAATACCAAAGGGCGCGAGATGTTCACAAAAATATTATTAGAAGATATCATCTCATTATGAATATTGGAATATTGACTTTTCATCGAGCTGACAACTATGGTGCCTTTCTGCAAGCGTATGCATTAAGGTCTTACCTTATGTCTAAGAGGCATAAGGTAGATTTAATTGATTATTGGCCCTATAGTCACGAATCAACATATGGAATGGAATTAAAAGGCTGCTTTACTAAGCGTGCTAAGCTAATATTCTCTTATTTGCTTTCGTATACAAGAAAAAGAAAGCGTGAGAGAACATTAAAAAAGAACCAATCCAAGTTTTTAGGCTTGCCATCAAATGTGTCATTCAGAACGCTTGAATCAATGGATGCATTAGAATATGATGCAGTTTTCTATGGAAGCGATCAGATATGGTGGAAGTCTACAATAGAGAATTATAAGGGTTTTGATCCAGTATATTGGGGTTACGGGTTAAGTAGGGTTAAAAAGAAAATCTGCTATGCCCCGAGTATGGGCATAATTAACCTTAATGGTGATGACTTATTATTTATAAAAAGATCATTGGGTAATTTTGATAGAATATCTGTTAGAGAAGAAGAACTTAAAAGTATTCTTTCAGATTTAATAAATAAACAAATACCAGTCGTAACTGACCCAACGTTTTTGATGGATAAAAGGTGGTGGAATAAACAGTGCAAAGTTATAAGACACCCTTCAAAATATGTGCTTTTGTTTAATCTATGTAAATCAAAAGAAACAGAATTATTAGCAAAACAAATATCTCAAATAACATCAATTCCGGTCCTAGAGGTAACGGGTAGTGTTTTCCCGCTTAAATTCTTAAATGTAGTTCAAACAGCTGATGCATTCCAGTTTCTATATTTAGTGAAAAATGCTTCATATGTAGTTACCTCGTCTTTCCATGGAACAGTTTTTTCGGTCATTTTTCAAAAACAGTTTTATTGTGCAGGATTTGGAAAGAAAAGTGGAAGAGTGCAGAACTTGCTAAATATTCTTGGTTTGCAGGATAGATATATTGACGGTATTTTTAATAAAATGCTTTCTCCTGTTGATTACAATAAAGTTGATTTACGTAACTATATAAATAATTCGATTGAATATATTGATCTTTCATTAAATAATGAAGAAAGCTGAACTTGCCTTCCTTAAAGTAGGATATTTTTTCTTATTCTTATGTTCAATGTATCCATGGATCGCATGGAAAGTGGGCGTATTATTATCACTTGTATTATCGCTTATTTTTACATTACCATATTTGTCACGTCTATCTAAATTGTCGAAGAAATGGAGGGTCACTTTATTTCTTGCATTCCTTTTGGCTATATGGGAAAGTACGAGACTTAATTTCTTTGGCGTTGTTGTACGTGTATTCTCAATATTTCCTGTTTGGGTTTTAATGACCTTTGAAGAAGAAACAAAAAAAGAAATATTAGATTTTATACTCAAATGGTTTGCTATATTGTTAGGGGCCTCCCTGGTCGTATATATATTGTCCAAAGTTGGTTTCCCGTTGCCTTCAACAGTTATTTCCTACTCTGACACCGATGGTTATGATGTTTTCCAAAACTATTATTTGTGTATTACTAAACCTTTATCATTTAGATTTCAGTCCATATTTCTAGAACCTGGTCATATGACAATGGGTATCGCACCATTGTTGTATATCTATAGGTACAATTTGAAAAATATTTATGTTTTGCTGCTGTTTTTAGCTCAATTGTTTTCTCTTTCTTTAGCAGGGTATATAGTTATGATTTTGGGATTTGTCCTACAGACATTTTTTGATAAAGAAAAAGGGAAAAAGTTTAGCTTTAAACCACTCATTTTACTAACTGTTATTTTATCATTAGTAGTTGTCTATTTGCCAAAAATCACTGCAGAAGAAGATATTTTTGATATAGCATTATTATCTAGACTTGACAAATATTCGGAGACTGGTTTTACAAGAACATCTGAAGATTTTGATGTTTTGTTTGATAAGGTTATTAAGACAAGTGATAAGTGGACTGGTATACCACTTGATACCAGCGATTTAGGAGGTGCAGGTATTAAGAAATATATAGTTGAATACGGTATTATTGGTATTACTATTGCGATACTGTTGTATTCGTCTCCTTTTTTTGTTTTTCGACGGAGAAATATTTTTCTGTTTTGTTTGATAATGATCATATTATTATTGCAGGATACTTATCCGTCCTGGTTCTGTGCTCTTATTTCTATGATTGCCGGCACCACAGTCATTAATAATAAAAACAATAAGTTATTATGCCGAATTTCAAAGTCTTAAAAGAATTATTAGGAAATCCCCAAATCCCCAAATTCTATTTATTCAGTAAGTTGTTTAGGGAAAGATTTTGGTATAGAATTATCGGATTGTTTAAAACCAGAAGGTTCGGAACGTTTTGTATACACCCGTCTGCTAAAGTAAGATGCACTTCAAAAATTCATCAATTAGGGAAGGGTATTATACGCATTGGGTATGACTGCAATATTGATGCCCTTTCTGAAAATGGGATTGTATGCAAGGGGAATGTGAATCTAGGAGAACATACATATATTACGTGTACTTCAGACATGCAAGCTCTGGGAAAGGGGATAGTTATTGGTAATAAGTCTTCTTTGGGCACTCACGGTTTCTATGGATGTGCTGGCGGAATTGAGATTGGGGAAAATGTACTAATTGGTAATTTTGTTTCAATGCATTCTGAAAACCATAATTTCGAAAGATTAGATGTGCCAATTGACAAACAGGGGGTAAGTCATAAAGGTATTAAAATAGGGAATGACTGTTGGTTAGGTGCTAAAGTGACTATTTTAGACGGTGTAACTATTGGCGATGGTTGCGTAATCGCAGCAGGGGCAGTTGTTACTAGTAACATCCCAGACTTTTCTATTGCGGCCGGTGTGCCGGCAAAAATTATTAAAAAAAGAAAAGAATGAGAGTATTGTATATTGCGCATAGCTCTGAAATTGAAGGCTCTGGTATAGCACTGTTAAATATTCTTAAAGGGGTTCGCAACGAAGGTGTAGAGCCATTCGTCATCTTGCCGAGAGAAGGGCCATTCCTTAGTTATTTAGATAGGGAGGGAATCAGGTATTGTATTTTAAAGTTTCTCACTTCTGATTATAGCACAAATACCTCTCTTCCTAAAATATTGTATTTATTTTTTGCTCATTTCATCATTAATATCACAGCCTTTTTAAGAATCTTTCTTATTTGTAAAAGAAGGAACATAGATATTATTCATACAAATACGGGTATTGTCCACTTGGGTTTTTGGGTCTCATTACTTCTTAATAAGCCACATGTTTGGCATCTAAGGGAATATCAATTGAAGGACTTTAATATGAGACCATATTGTGGCTTCGGTATATTTAAAAAATTATTGTCACAAAAAAACAACAAATGTATAGCCATTACTCAAGGTGTATTCGAAGAGTTTAAGCTAGACCCCCAAAAAGACTCAGTAATATATGATGGGGTAGCCTCAAATGCATACACATCTATATTCCAGAATAAGAATGATTATTTTTTGTTTGTCGGTTCATTATCTGAGAACAAAGGCGTGTTGGATTTGCTAAATGAATACAGTTCTATAGCAAACTCTGTAGATACGGAGATGTGGTTGGTCGGACGCGATGTCATAGATGTCGCAAAGTTAATAAAAGAAAGAAAACTGGATGATAAAGTAAAATATCTTGGGGTTCGCAAAGATGTTTACGAACTTATGTCTAAAGCCAGAGCTCTCATTGTTCCAAGTAAGTTTGAGGGATTTGGCTTCATTACTGCAGAAGCAATGTTAAATCATTGTCTTGTTATAGGTCGAAACACTGCTGGCACCAAAGAACAATTTGATAACGGGAGGGAATGGACCGGAACAGAGATTGGTATTAGGTTCAACAACGCGACTGAATTGAAAGAGATTTTGCTTAATGTTAGCAAGTGCTCTATTTCTAATTATTCTAAAACACTTGAATCTGCATATGTCTCAGCAAAACATTACAGTATCGAAAGAAATATAGAATGTATTAACAATTTATATAGAAAAATATGGGTAAACAAGCACGAGTAATAGCGTTTTATCTACCTCAGTTCCATCCAATCCCAGAGAATGATAAATTCTGGGGGAAAGGTTTTACGGAATGGACAAATGTGGCAAATGCCAAACCTTTGTATAGAGGTCATTATCAGCCTCATATACCTGCTGATTTAGGTTTTTATGACTTAAGAATGCCTGAAATACGTGAGGCACAGGCAGAATTGGCAAAAGAAGCTGGTATTGAGGGCTTTTGCTATTGGCACTATTGGATGGGAGAAGGTAGAATGTTGTTGGAACGTCCATTCTTAGAAGTGTTAAAATCAGGTTCTCCAGATTTTCCTTTCTGTTTAGGCTGGGCGAATGGAACTTGGTCTACAAGAACGTGGGCAAAGGACAAAGCAATACGAAAGGATACTGTTGTAATGGAGCAGAGATACTCTCGTGAAGATTACAAAAAGCACTTTTATTTTGTTTTAGATGCTTTTAAAGATCCTAGATATATTCAAGTTGACGGGAAACCTCTTTTCTATATACACGACCCGATAGGAGTGCCAGAATTGTCATATATGATTGAATTATGGCGACAATTAGCTACTGAGAATGGATTGCAGGGTATATACTTTGTTGGAAGAGCTGATAATGCTGCTTTTTGGCACATAGGCGATGATGGCAAGAGACATTATGATCTTAATCCAGATCTGAACAATGCAGGTATTCAATATGATAGAATATTAAAGTATGGTTTTGATGCAGTTAATTCAAGAGGTCAATACCGTGCGGAAATGTTAGTGGGTGGAAAATTTTCCGCTCTTGTTGATAAAGTGGCATATCATTTATTTAAGACGGCAAAACTCAAAAAGTTCGACCATCGGGACATTATTGAAAACCTATATGTTGATGAAGACAAACGAGAAAATGTTATACCTACTTTATTGCCTAATTGGGATCGTAGTCCAAGAGAAGGTAATATGGCTGCAATATATTATAATAGCACGCCTGAAGTGTTTGAAGAGAATATAAGGCTTGCTTTGGAACTGCTCAAGAATAAGCAACCGGAACATAAGATTCTGTTTCTTCAAGCATGGAACGAATGGGCAGAAGGTAATCATGTTGAACCAGACATTAAATATGGTCATGGTTATCTTGATGCGTTGGCAAAATATCTCAAATAATATCAATATGAGAAAGATACTATTTATAACAAACCGTAATATTCTTACGACAAGCGGAGAATTGCGGTTGATAAAGAATCGAGCCGAAGAGTTATACAATAGTTTTGGTGTCATTACAGATTTTATAGCATTCCAGAAACCAGCACGTATCAATGCAAAAAACAGAGAAGATATCAATGCTGGAGGAACCACAGATGTCTTTCCTTTTGCGCCATCAAAGGTGCTGACTACATGGAAGGCATATAAGAAATTGAAGAATGATGTAAAGAAAAGACTTGATAGTGGCGAATATGGCATGGTTATATTCTCAAGTTTTCTGCTCGTCCATTTAATAAAGTGGATTAAAAAGGACTATGACGTTTCGGTTGTGATGGATCTACACGGAGCCGCAGAAGATTCCTTAGAGCTGGCACGTGTGAGTGGTCTCAAGAAGAAGATATTCTTTAATCTCACATACGCAGCAATAACAAGGACATATAAAAAATACTACCGTTATGCGGATGGTAGCTTAGTGGTAACTCAGGCTCTGGAGGATTACGTAAGAAAGAATTACGTAATCAAAGATAATTTCCATTTCTATCACGTACCTTGCGCTACAAACTCTTCATGTTTTGAAAAAGAGGTTTATATGGAGAACAGAGCTGCATACCGTAAAAAGTATAACATCTCTGACGACGAGTTGGTGTTTATATATTCTGGTGGGGTATCTGCTTGGCAATGCGTAGAAGAAACAATTCAACTATACAAACAATTAAGCAAACAACTCCAAGTAAAAACGCGCTTCCTGGTATTCTCTCACAGTTTTGACACCATCAAGAAATTGGCAGGCGGAGATGAAAGTATTCAAATAGATAGCTATCCACCTGATGAGTTGTCTAAAGCATTATGTGCCGGTGATTTTGCATTCTTGTTAAGAAGAGATTGTATTACTAATAATGTGGCCTTCCCCAATAAGTTTTTGGAGTATGTTCAGAGCGGCATGCGGATCGTTGCTACGCCTTATGTTTATGAAATTGCGCAACAAATAAAAGACTATTCACTTGGCATACTTTATAGTATGGATGGGAATATAAATGGTATTGTTGAATATCTAGACAAGGAAGGTGGAATAAAGGATAAATACTCACCTGAATTGATTAATAAGGTATTGAACTATAATAGTTTTAGTAATAGATTGCCCGCGCTCGTAGCGGATTTAAAGTAGAATATGAGGCGAATATATTTAACAGTAGATACTGAATGTCACAACATTGCCCAAATAAACCAGTATATTTATGGTAATAAAGGTGATGATGCTTTTGGAATCCCCAAAATATTAGAGGTGGCTAAAGAACTGGATATACCAGTAAACTTCTTTCTTGATGTATGCGAGTGTATGAGGTATGGAGATCAATATATTGAAGATATTGTTAATCTCATTCATCGTTATGATCAGCCAATATGGTTCCATTTCCATCCAAACTATGTGAGTGGGGATGATAATAAGTCGTTCTTGTGGCAGTATTCAGAAGATGAACAAAGGAATCTTTTGAAAGAGGGAATTAATGTTTATCATAAATACTGTGGAAAACAGGATCGGTTAGTTTTCCGAGCTGGCAGATATGGAGTCAACCCCACTACTTATAAAATTTTGAAGGAGTTTGGCGTTGAGGTGCTCGACTTGTCCTATTTCAGCCATAGCGCAAAGATGTGTCATTTGCCAACAGAGGAGTTGAAAACTTTAAATGTGCCCGTCCTATATGAAGGAGTAGCATTACTGCCAAATACCACATATATAGGCTTTGACTATTTCAAGAAGTTTCATGCTTTCATTTTAAATGTAGCAATGACTCCTTTTAATGAGTTCCGTAGGTTTATTAAGCAGACGAAACTCAATGATGTGGTGTATACAATGCATTCATGGGATTTTATTAGGAAATGGTTTTTTGCTAAAGAATATATCCAAGGAGATAAATATGTCATAAGACGGTTCCGTAAATGTGTTAATGTTGCGCGTTCTCAAGGCTTTGTGTTTTCTAGTCTTTCTGATTTTGAGTTTAAAGAAAATGTTCCAGATGAGTTAATCAACCTGTGCAACGGTACCAAAGGCTCAATCATGGGCCTATTTAACAACTTTAATAGATTCTTTGGTATAGGTAGGTTGACCCCGAAATATTTCATTGCTACAAGAGGACTACTTGTGTTTTTACTGGCTATAATAGTAGTGGTATTACTTTTTATTTTTTAGTATGAAAAGAGAATCACTTAGGTCTATAAGAAATATATTAAGAATCACATTTTCTTTACTGTTTTTTTGGCTTTATATTCCACACTTGATATGTTATTGTTTGTGTGGCATGTCAAGGTCTTTGACAAACAAGGATGTCCAGAGAATGTGTAAACAGATTGGATTAGATGTTCCCACGATATTAGGCCTTCTGTATTTATTGCATACAGACAGGTATTATAGGGTTATTTTTTACCACAGGATTGGGCCAGTGGCAAAAGCAGTTATTGGTTGGTATCGTCCAGGTGATAGATATTTTATTATACCACCTTCCACCAAAATAGGAGGTGGCATTTTCGTGGCACATCCATATTCGACAGTCTTGAATGCAGAAAGTATAGGGGATAATTTTACTTGCATTCACTGCACAACGATAGGCAAAAAAGAAGGGAAAAGAGCTATTATTGGTGATAATGTGACTTTGGGCGCACATTGTTGTATCATAGGTGGTGTTCGTATTGGTAACAATGTACAGGTCGGTGCAGGAACAACTGTAGTAAAAGATATTCCTGATAATTGTGTAGTTGTAGGAAGCCCGTCAAGAATATTATAATAAAAACTATGCTTAAACTAATGTATATCACAAACAAGCCTTGGGTGGCTAAGATTGCAGAAGAGGCTGGCGTTGACTGGATATTCATAGATATGGAGTATCTGGACAAGGCCGCACGCCAAGGTGGAATGGATACCGTGCAGAACCATCATACCGTAGAGGATGTGAAGACAATACATGATTGCTTGACCACATCCAAACTATTAGTGCGGTGTAATCATATTTATGATGGATCCAAGGATGAGATAGATGCCATCATCAAGAATGGGGCAGACATCGTAATGCTGCCTTATTTCAAGACAGTGAGAGAGGTAAAACTCTTCCTGGATTATGTGGGGGGAAGAGCAAAGACGTGCCTGCTTGTGGAAACACCGGAAGCGGGTATGCTCATCGATGAGATATTGGAACTGCCCGGTATTGACATGGTACATATTGGGCTGAATGATATGCACCTGGCCCTTGGGATGAAGTTTATGTTTGAGCTGCTCGCTGATGGAACAGTAGATGGTTTGGCTAATAAACTAAAAGCGAAGGGTATTCCGTTCGGTTTTGGAGGATTAGCCAATCTTGAGGGCGGGGCTGTCCCCGGGTCTATGATACTGAAAGAACACTATCGGATGGGGTCATCAATGGTGATTATAGGACGCAGTTTCTGCAATACTGATAAGGTGACTGACGAAGAAGAAGTAAGAAGAATCTTTAATGAGGGGATAGGGAAGATACGCAGTCTTGAGGTAGAGGCGGCCAATGCAGCCCATTACTTTAGTGATAACCATAAAGCAGTCGTAGAGGCTGTTCATAAGATAATCAATTAACAATAGATATGGCTTTTTACAAGAATTACGGAAAACGGGCAATTGATTTCTGCATTTCATTGGTGATGCTTATTATCATTTCACCACTGCTGCTTATCATTGCCATTATTGTAAAGTTGGATTCTAAAGGTCCGGCAGTATTTGTACAAGAACGCCTTACCCTTGGCGGTCGGGTGTTCAAGATGTATAAATTCAGAACAATGGTTGTGAACGCAGAAAAAATAGGCACGGGTGTCTATTCGTTCGACCATGACCCACGAATCACAAAAGCAGGGAATATTCTTCGGAAACTGAGTCTTGACGAACTGCTTCAGTTGGTGAATATCGTGAAGGGAGATATGGCATTTGTCGGTCCACGTCCGATATTGACCTACCATCCTTGTAAGTATGAAGATTATACAGAAGAAGAGAAAACGGTTTTCACTGTTAGACCTGGTATTTCTGGCTGGGCACAAGTGAATGGTCGTAATAGCGTTGATTGGGAAGAGCGTTTCAAATTAAATGAATGGTATGTGCAGCATGTATCATTATGGCTTGATATTAAGATTGTCTTTATGACAATTGCTCAGGTTTTCTCTAGAAAAGAAATTGTCATTCAAGGAGAAACAGCTAAAACATTCAAGGAAAAGCATCAAGAGCAGAAAACGGAGTAATATGAGATATAACATAGATAAAATTAGGCAGCTATCCGTTAAAGCCCTAGTTGATCGTAATCTCAAAAAGGAAGATGCGGAACTAGTAGTGGATTCTATGCTGGAAGCTGATGTTAATGGCGTCAGTACTCATGGTATAAGGATGATACATGCTTATGCAGACAAACTTAATAGCGGACAGTTTGATATAGCTCAACCTGTTGTAATAAAAGATAGTCCTTCATTCACAGTAATGGATTCCAATAATATTATTGGAGCCATTTCTGCGGCCAAAGCCTCTCTGATATGTATTGAAAAAGCTAAAGAATACGGAATGCATACCGTATTCGCAAAAAACTGCAATACATTCGGACCTGCATTTTATTATGCAGAACTGATGTCTAAGGCTGGTATGATAGGATTTGTATGTAGTAACACTCCTGCTGCAATGCCTGCATTTAACGGGCTTGAGCCTATGCTCGGTACTAACCCATTGGCATTTTCTTGCCCCTCCAAAACAAAGGGTACCATTACTCTTGATATGGCTACAAGTATTGTGGCAAAGTCACATTTCTCTACGGCTTTAGCGAACAATGAAAAATTGAAGGAAGGTTGGGCATTAGATCAGAATGGCAATCCTACTACAGACCCAATGGAAGCAATCAAGGGCTTTGTCTTACCTATGGCCGGTTTTAAGGGCTATGGTATTGCAATGGCGATTGATATTCTTTCCGGTTTTCTTTCAGGAGCTGGCTATTTGAATAAAGTTAATAAGTTTTATTCTCAGGATGGAAAGGGAATGAACGTAGGTCAGATGTTTGTGGCAATTAATCCAAGGATGGTTTATGAGGGCGACTTTCTATCAGATATGGATGGTTATATTGATACTTTGAGAAAATCAAAAGTAATGGAAGGTCGTATTATTGCAATACCAGGAGATGACAGAATAAACAGAAGAAAGCTGTCGTTAGAAAGTGGAATAGAATTATCTGATGACACGAGAGGTAAGTTGGAATCATTGTTTAATACAACGATATAGGCTTCGTCTCTGCGAAGCAGATATGAAGCAAGTTGTTGTACTTCCGCAGCAGAGCAATTATTATGGGTAAAGATGTCGGTTTTTACATGGTTATCAGAAAGCAGGTGACCTCTCGTGTTTG
>JAEEGL015112515.1_pt1 | contig 22840 bp, 15 predicted proteins | sample 9134231 | NCBI WGS metagenome assembly JAEEGL01 (sample SAMN16246548, study PRJNA631951) | gut metagenome | biome: gut microbiome; feature: rumen; material: fiber-attached | host: Bos | place: Iran: Karaj | collected 2018-10 | reverse complement strand
GAACCAAGATTTTTGCAGATTATCTGAAACTTCGTTACGACAGGTTTGAAAAGAAAGTTGAGGCAATAGCGTCGAAATTCAAGTATTATCGACCGAAACATACGATTGATATGGAGGCGAAAAATGCCGAACAAGTGTTGAGTTTGGTGAACCAGTTTGGCGAAGGTTGGCTCATTCCTGCCGAAATAGTGAGTTTCTCACAAGAAGGCGTGAACAACGTGGTGAGTTTGCAACCGTTCGGCTGCATTGCAAACCATATCATTTCGAAGGGTATTGAAAAGAAAATCAAGACGTTATATCCACAAACAAATCTTCTGTTCCTCGATTTCGATGGAAACACGAGCGAGGTGAACGTGTATAACCGTTTGCATTTCTTAGCACAAAACGCAAAAAACGAATTTGAAAAGAATCAAAAATAATTAGATTTTCATTCACAATGATTTGTATGGACGTGGCACGCCACGTTCATACGGTTTCGGCACACGAAAAAAGAAAAATTATTTTTCCAACTTGTCCTTGTATTTTTCCAAGCCATTTTTGAAAACCTCAATGGCTTCGGTCAATGTGCCGAAATGTTTTCCGCCAGCGGCGTTGAAGTGTCCTCCACCATTAAAAAATTCCGTGGCAAACGAACTGGCAGGAAATTTCCCCTTTGAACGAAGCGAAACTTTCACAGGCCCTTTTTCGTATTCAGTGAACAACGCCACAAATTTCAAATCTTTCATACACAGCGGCATATTTACAAAACCTTCGGAATCGCCTAACTGGAAATGAAAATCTTTTTTATCCTGATTGGTTATCATCATATATCCAGCATGATATTCAGGTAGATAAACGAAATTATCCTTCATTATTTTTGATTGAAGACGAAAACGGTCGTAACTATACACATTGTTTATTTTATCGTGGATAAACATCTTGTTCACTCCCATTCCGACCAATTTGCCCATCACATTATACACTTCGGAATAATTCGACGAATAATCCAATCGCCCCGTATCGGTCATAATGCCTGTATACAACGACTCGGCAACGTGTTTGTTGATATATTTTTCGTAACCGCAGGCAACCAGCACATGGTACAGCAGTTCACAAGTGGAACTTGCCTCGGGAAACGAAACGGCAGCATCGGCATTTATCTGCAAGTTTATGTGATGGTCGACAACAATGCTCTTCTTCCCTGCCTGTTCAAACAACGGCTGTAAATCCTCTGTCCGCGACAAATCATTTATGTCAAGACAAATCAACAAATCCATCTCGTTTATATATTTCCGAATTGGTTTCGGATGTCTGTCAAGCGTCAAAATATCATCAACACCATGCATCCATTTGAAAAACTGCGGATAATCGTTCGGCAACAAAATTTTTACGGTCTTACCCATTTGTCGCAGGACCTCCGCCAAAGCCGTCGACGAACCAATTGCATCACCGTCGGAGTTATAATGTGTTGTGATTGCGACAGTTGTATTTTCTGCCACTAACTTTTTAATACATTCTATCGTTTGTTTTTCAAAAGTAAAATTCATAGTATTCTATTCGCTAACTTTCTGTAATTCAACATCAAACACAACTGGAGTGTACGGAGCGACGGAACCGTCGGATGTACCATATTCTCCCCATGCATAATCGCTCCGCAACACGACTCTGGCACGTTCTCCACACTTCATAGTTTTCAATGTAAGTTCAATTCCATCAATAACTTGCATTTTATTTCCAAACACAAAATCGATTTTTGTCGCTTCACTTATTTTTTCATCGTTCAGCAAATATCCCTGAAGCAAAACTGTCACCTGATTGCCCATTTCTGGCGATTTGCCCGTCCCCTGTTTTAATACACATTTATAAATGTCTGACCGAAGATGGACAAACTTTTCCTTATGAGACTTGAGATATTGCTGAATCAAAAAATCTTCATACTCGCGTTTTGCCTGTTGTTGCAACGCAAGTTCCTGTCTATAATCATAATACGCAGCGCTGTCAAGTACGGCAGAAACCAAAACGTTCATTCTCAATTCCGGAAAATTTTTCAGACTGTCAAACTCTTGCGGGAAAAGGCCGTCGTAACAAAAATTTTCTTTGTCAACAATGAACGACAGGCTATCGCCCGAATGTACCTCAAGCAACAAAAGCGACAAATCCGTTTTCTCCCGTTTCCCAACCTCCACCTCATATTCTGCCTGAAACAATGCAGAATCGGTATCAACATTGCCAAAAGCGATATTTGCCGTCACAACATCGCCGGAATGCGCCTTCTGATACGTATCGGAAAAAGCGAGCAGTTTATAATAATATTTATACTTCTTATTGTACGAGTAGCCGTCGTACTTGCCACCGGAGCACGCAGAAACAATAATACACGACAATAATCCTATACAAAATTTTATCGAATTTTTCATTGTTTCATTCCAGTCTGTCGGCAGGAAATCTATTTACGTAGATTTTTCTGCTGTTCTTTCGCCATCTGTTCCAGACGTTTCTGAAAGTTTGATTTTGTCTTTTTCGGTGCCTTCGCCTTGTTCGCCTCCATTTTTTTCAGAACTTTTTCATCGTTCACAAATTGGCGGATAAGCACTGTCTGCAACATGGTAATGACGTTTGCCAATAAATAATAATAACTCAATCCTGCTGAATAATCGTTGAACCAGAATATCATCATAATAGACATAATCCACATCATGACATTCATGTTAGGCATACCCGGAGTCTGTACCGGAGCAGTGTTTGCGGTATTTATCTTGTTCACCACTATCATCGATACCGCCATCAACAACGTGAACAAACTTATGTGATTTCCATAGATTGACGAAATAATTGGAATGTGAGTTGTCCATTCAAAAATTGAATCATACGTAGACAAATCGTCCGCCCACAAGAAACTTTCCTGACGAAGTTCTATCGAAGCCGGGAAGAATCGGAACATTGCCACGAGTATCGGGAATTGTATCAACAACGGAAGACAGCCGCCCATAGGATTGATTCCGACTTTTTTGTACAAATCCATCGTTGCCGTCTGTTTTTTCATCGCATCGGCCGGATCGGGATATTTTGCATTTATTTCTTCCACGTATGGTTTTATGACGCGCATTCGTGCCGTTGACAAATATGATTTGAACGTTAACGGGAACAAAATCAACTTCAATATTATTGTCATCAGCAAAATGACCAATCCCATATTTTCTATAAAACCACGTAACCAATTGAAAATAGGCACAATTGCATATTTTGTAATGAATCCAAACCAGCCAAGGTCAAGAATATCTTCAAGTTCAACTTCCTGTGATTTCAAGACAGGCAAATGATTAGGACCGAAGAAGAAACTTAAATCTGTCGATTCCGCCTTCGGTAAAAACAGATTTGCGGTAAATTCCTTCATGGTCGTATCAGAATTTGTCAGCACCTTCGAATAAACGTCTCCTCCACGTTCAAATCTGTCGTCGGCAATCAAAGCCGCCGAGAAGAAATGTTGTTTAAAGCAAACCCATTTAACTTGTCCCGACAATTTTTCTTTTTCGTCGTCTTTCGAGCGAGGATTCAGCGTTTCAGAATCGTCTTCGAAATATTTCCAGGCAATCGTAGTATTTATAGATTCCGAGTTTTTCGATTTTTCCAATACATTTAGAGTGGAATTCCATAATAAATTGAATCGAGATTCACGAATATATTTATCCATACCTACCGTTTTGATATTCAACGACAAACGATATGAATTTTGAGGAAGGACATAGGTATATTCAATATATGAAAACTCATTTACAGAAAGTCGATATGAAATTTTTTGACTTGAGTCAGCCGTAGATTGCACAACTCCGTCGGTCGTAAAATACATTTCGTCAGTCGAACGCCCTATTTCACTCAGTAGCAGCCCGAAATGCGTGCTGTCGCCAGCAAGCAAATACAGAGGCGTCTGTTTATGCGTCAAATAATCTTTTACAAGCACTCGGTACGGCTTACCGCCTTTGTTGCTCATTTCAATTGAAATAAGATTATTTTCCAACGTGGAAAATTCCTGTGTACCTTGTGCTGACTTGTAGAAACTGCCATATTCACGAATCAAATTTTCTTCTGGCACAACACCCGTAGAATCAACATTTTCCAATTCTTTTTTGAGCATTTCTGCTGCCACGATAGAATCCTGCTGACGTTGAAGTTCTTTTTGTATTTCTACATTCCGTAAAGAATCTAAATATTGTGCCCGACGTTGTAAATCTTCTTCTGACGGACGAGTGAAAAAATAATAGCCCACCATGAGCAGGCAAATAAGCACGGTTCCAATAACTGTATTTTTATCCATGAAATTTTTCTATCTAATTTACTTTAATAATTTGCGTACGAACTTTTTCTATTTCTATTTCCAAATCATGAACGTCTTTTTCCGACAACAATCTGTCGCCAAAGTCTGAATAAACCTTGTTAATCGCATTCAAACTCTGCAACAATTCAGTCACAAACACATTGTCGCCTTCGTCCAACAACTCCACTGCCTCAATGACCTGTGACAAATAGTCTTTTTGTTCCAATATTTTTGTGACAATCTTCGATTTAAGAGACGTTGACTGAATACGTTTGAACAATGTTGTCGTTATGTACATATTTTCCACCCAACTACCAACAATTACCAACGACGACAACATGAATTGCTCCTCGTTCTTCAGCATTCGGCGTGCATTGTCGTACACACCAAATATAACGGTAATCAAAGAATCATTGCTTTCGACATTCGACTGATATTCTCTCACAGCATCTTGGTCAAATGCCATTGCTACGCCTATCTGGTCTGCAATCTGCTTCGATGCGACAACATATTTCATAGAGAACTGCGACTGCGAAAAATGTATCAAATAATTCAGTTCCGCACCATACACCCCCATGTTCACAGCACGCGTACGACTCGTATTGTAATATTTTGCATTTTCTGGAGAATTAAGCAAATTTTCATCAAACAACGACTTGTCCGTTTCTGCCAATAGACCAATCATTTCGTCAGAAAGTACCAGTTTATCAATCAGATAATCCAAACGATCGGGCATGCCAATTCGAATCAAATCATCTCCGAGCACAACATTTTCGTATTCCGATTCATTTATTTCCGGCATACTGTTTTTGTTACTATTGCACCCGAACAGAGCAATTAGAATGACAAGACAATATGTTATTCGTTTACATATCATTATTCTTGCAATATCTTATTAATTATCTTTAACTTCTTTTCCAACTGAACGACCTCGTCTTTACTCTTTTGTATGTTCTTTTCGACCGAGGCAATCAAACGTGACGCATCGGACGATTTGCTGAAAAATCCGATATTGTTTTCCAACGACAAAATCTCGGTCTTCACCGACGACAATTTATTTTTAATTCGTTTTGCCTCAAGCATAACCTTTTCTCTGCCGTTTTTCTCGGCCATCAACGACGACATTTTTATATTGAATGCCATGTCGCTGAAAGAACCTTTTTCAACGTTCATTTTTCCCATCAATTGAGAAACAGCATCGTTGAAGCGTTTTTGCAAATCAGCTTTTGAAGCAGACGGAACCTGAATTTTCGACCATTCATCCTGTACGGCGGTAATTGCTTTCAAGGCATCTTCTTTTACGTCTGTTGAAATATCCGAAACTTTTGCTATAAGCGCTTCCTTCAACGAGATATTTTCATTCAAAACGGCTTCCTGACCAGCTTCGTAGGCTTTTTTCGCTTCAAAGAACGCATTGCAGGCACCAGAAAAACGATTCCACAATTTTTGTGAATCCTTAAAGCCCGAACTACCAATTTGTTTCCAAGCCTTCTGCAATTCAATAAAATCATTTGTTGCATCTTTCCAGTCTGTTCTTGTCTGCATTGCCTCGGCTTTTTCGCACAATGCAATCTTTTGTTTTTTATTATCGTTCTCCACCCCGTGAACCTCGTTCATAAACGTCTTTCGGGCAGAAAAGAACACATCGCAGGCGGCAGTATATCTTTCGTATATTTGATTATTTTGTTTTTGCGGAGCGAATCCAATTGTTTTCCACTCTTTTTGAATTTCTTGAATCTTGGTTGTCAACGAGTTCCATTGTTTCAACGTCAAGGATTCAAGATTTGCATTGATAGATTCTATTTTTTCACAAAGTGCCGATTTCTTTTCAAAATTTTCGGTTTCCTGTTGTTTTCGTTGAACGAAATAATCCTGATGTGCTTTATTGACAGCCGTTGTTGCCGTTTTAAAACGTTCCCAAAGTTGCTCTTTGAACTCTTCTTTTACAGGACCAATTTTCTTCCATTCTTCGTGCAATGCCTGTAATTCGTTGAATGCCGGAATTATTTGTTTTGCACCGACCAATTTTTCAGCAGCCTCGCACAATGCTACTTTTGCTTCGTAATTTTTCTTTTGGTCCAAATCGCGAAGTTCCCGGTCAATTTTTACATAATCATAGAATTTGGCAACCTGTAAATGATATTTTTCCCAGATTGTCTTTTCTTCCTGTGCTGGAGCTTCTCCCGTGTTTTTCCACTCTTCCTGCAAGGCACGAAATTCTGCAAACGTTTTATTCATTGACTCCGGAGCCTGCGTCAATTGTTCTATACGTTCTATAATACGTTGTTTTGCTTCCAAGTTTTTCTTTTGCTCCTTTTCCCTTTGTGCCACAATGACAGAACGCAATTCCTTCACACGACCATAAACATCTTTCAACTCGTTCTCTTTCGATTCATAAGAAAATCCATCTAGCGTTCCGTGTTCCGACATATATGCACGACGTGCCTCGTCGAACTCCTGTTTTTGTTTTTTATAAAACAGCGAACGAATTTCTTCAATCTCTTTTCTATGAGATTCTACCAAATCTTTCGTACAAAACGCATCCATGGCTTTTATCAACTCCTCCAATGAATAGGAATGATAATCAACCGACTGAATTCCGCTATTTTCCTGTTCTTGCGATTCAGGATCAGCGTTCATAGATGCCTCATTTTCAATTTCTTCCAATGTCATAACTTTAGAAAAGAATTTTTAGCAATTTACAAAATATGTGACTTCGTCCCCACCAAATGCAAATTATCTTGCGAAAATATATATTTTTGCAAGACGGAAAAAGTAAAAATGCTTATTTTTTGAAAAATATCTATGCGAATTGACATTATAACGGCCGTACCGCAAGTTATTGAAAGTCCATTGGAGACTTCCATATTAAAACGTGCAAAGGAAAAAGGCATTGTTGAAATAGTTGTCCACGACCTTCACGACTACTCTTCCGATACGAAACATCATCACGTCGACGACTACCAGTTTGGCGGAGGAGCGGGAATGGTACTCCAAATCGAACCTATACATAAATGTATATCAAAATTGACTTCTGAACGGAAATACGACGAAATCATCTATATGAGTCCCGACGGTGAACAATTCACCCAAAAAACAGCAAACCAGCTTTCGCTTTTGGAAAATATAATAATTCTTTGTGGCCATTACAAAGGTATCGACCAGCGTGTCCGCGACCATCTCATCACACGCGAGATTTCCATTGGCGATTTCGTCATCACAGGAGGAGAACTTGCCGCCGCAGTAGTTACCGACAGTGTGGTCCGAATTTTACCAGGAGCCATGGGCGACTTGGCATCGGCATTGGACGACTCGTTTCAAGACAATCTGCTTGCTGCTCCAATATACACACGGCCAGAGGTTTACAACGGATGGAAAGTTCCTGAAATTCTCTTATCGGGAAACACCAAAGAAATTGAGAAATGGCAATTGGAACAGTCGTTGGAACGGACACAATTGCTTCGCCCCGATTTGCTGGAAGAATAATTAAAATTTGCTAAGCATCGAGCATTATTTGAACTTCGGAGCCATAAATCCTTTCATAAAGCTTTCCCACGTTGTGTTCATTTCATACACTTTTTCGCCAAAATAGAATAAATATGGTTGAATGGTTTCGCGCGTCAAATAACCAGGAATCGGAGCGACCATATTAAATTTTTCCACCATAAAAATCGTTGTCGGATAACTCAGTTTGCCGTTCAGCAGTTTTTTTGCCAAATCGTGCGTCTTTCCCGTATTTGTATAAAGCGAATCATGGTACGAAATTTTATCGGAGCCTTCTGCGTTGAATTTCACGGCATGAAAATTCGCATTGATGTATGCAATCACCGCACTATCTTGATACGTGGTGGCATCGAGACGTTTGCACCAGCCGCACCAGTCGGTGTAGACATCAACAAGCACCGGCTTGCCGTCTTGTTTTGATTGCGCCATAGCCCGTTCAAACGAAACCCAGTTTATTTGTGAAAATGCTGTCATTCCAGATATGACAAGCAAAAGAGATATTACAATTTTTTTCATATTATCGTTTTATAATTTTCTCATCGCCACTTTAAAATCCGAATTCGGAATTCTGCCCAATTCATCTGCGGAATATTTAGGCATCAGTCCTTCAACAAAATACATACCAATATTTTCCTTATTCTTCACAGGCATTTTGCCTCGATACGTACATCGCAGATAATCCTTTACATAATTATATGTCGTTTCCGAAATATTTATCCGCCCCGGTTCTCCCCCCGACTCCATTCTACTTGCTACATTAACGGTATCGCCCCATATATCATATAGAAATTTACATTTTCCGATGACTCCGGCGATAACCGCCCCTGTATGAATTCCAATCCGAATACGCCACGGTTCTTCTCCATTTTGTATCTTACGTTCGTTCACTTCGTTCATATACAACAGAAACTTTCTTGCCGCGATAATCGCATCGAACGGATGACTATGATTACTCATCGGCATGCCGCCCACACAAAGATACGCATCGCCTATTGTCTTGATTTTTTCAAGATAATGTTGGTCGCAAATATCGTCAAAATATGAGAAATGCGAATCTAACTCTTTTATAAGTTTCTGTAATTCAACCTTTTCGCACATCGAGGTAAAACCGACAAAATCGGTAAACATCACTGTAACATTAGAATGATACTGCGGAATGACTTTCCCATTCTTCAACAATTCTCTAAAAATTTCATCGGGTAGCACATTTCGGAGCAAATCCTCATATTTTTGACGTTCTGCCCGTATTTCATTTTTTTGCACAGCAATGCAATCTTGCAACTCCTTTATTTGAGAATGCAAAGACTCTATTGTCTCATTTTCGGCACCAGCCCTATTCAGCAATACATCATTCATTGGTCAGAAAAAATGATTTTACAGAATTTGATTGGTAAATATACACAGAATAATAAAATCTCACGAAAAAAAACGTGTAAATTCTTTGCAGGTAAAAAAAATGAGTATATTTGCACCGTGTTTTTCACATGGCTCCGTAGCATAATTGGATTAATGCACTTGACTACGGATCAAGAGACTGGGGGTTCGAACCCCTCCGGAGTCACGAAGGAATTGAGAAATCAATTCCTTTTTCTTTTTATAGGAAACGCATCTCAACCCTTCTATTCAGTGCTCTTCCTTCGGCTGTATCGTTTGTGGTCTGTGGCTTAGCCTCGCCATGACCGACAACTTCAAACAAATTCGACGGACATCCTTGTTTAACAAGAAAACTTTTAACCGCCTCGGCGCGTCGCAGCGAAAGACTCATATTGTAACTATCCTCGCCGACATTATCTGTATGTCCGGCAATTTCAACCCGAAGATTATTTTCCTTTATAATCTTTGCCACACGTTTCAACTCGGGAATGGAATATGGCAACAGGTCACTTTTATCGGTGTCGAAGAACAAATTGTTCAATCTGACAGGAATTTTCTGTTCTTTCATTTCGGCATACGAGGTCACAACAATATTATTCGTCACCGTCTGCGAAGCTGTACCTTTGGTTAAATCCACATTTTGCGACTGCGGATAATATTTGGAATCTTCCACATAATATCCATACATTTTTCCATTTGGAAGTATGGTAAAATACTGTCCGTCAGCAGGATTTGACTTCGATGTTTCTATCACGTCGCCCGAAGCCAAATCTTCCCACACAATCTGCGTCTCAACTGGTTTTCCTTTACTGTCAGTAATTTTTCCTACAATTTTCACAACTGCTTCGGGACGATATTTTTCAGGAATCGTCACATAAAACAAATCATTTTGTTTCGTGCCTGTTTCGCGCGCAGCATAGTAAAAATCTTTGCCGTTCGGAGCAATGCGGTATCCCCAGTCTTCTTCAGAAGAATTTATCTCCTTTCCCAAATTTATCGGTTCCGACCAGCAATCCCAGCAGGTGTCGGATAGACGAGTTGAGACAAACACGTCCAAATTTCCCATTCCTCCATGACCGTCGGAACTGAAATACAGCGTCTTCATATCGTGATGCAGATACGGGCTACGGTCGGTATAGATTGTATTTATTGTCGGACCGAGATTTATTGGTTTTCCCCAACCTTTGTCCGTTTTCAGCGACACATAAATATCCGATTGATGATGAATTGCTCCGTGATACACCCCAAGACTTGCATTCTGCTTGGTGTAATAATTATATCCTTCGTCACGAACTGAAGAGAAAATTATAGCTTTTCCGTCACTTGTTATCATTGCATCGGCCGACCAGCGGGCATTGTTAATCTGCTCCGATACGTTTGTCCCCGGCTCCCAGCCATACAAACCCTTTTCTGCTCTACTGATAACTCCTTCCTTAAAGTACAACATTTCCGTACCATCGGTACTGACACTGATGACAGCCTCGTTTGTCATAGGCGACGACATTTTTGTGAGCAACATCGGTTTTGTCCAATCATCCACGCCCCATTCCGACAGAAAAATATCCTCGGTCTTACCTATATTGTCGGGACGGTTCTTTCCACAGAAAAACAGATATTTTCCGTCGGCCGTAATTATAGGCGAATATTCTCCGCCTTCTTTCGTATTTATGACTGAACTGAACTCTTTGCGAACCACCGATTTATCTTCCTGTGCATTCAACAATTTCAATAGATTGTCGACTCTACCGCTCTGTTTACCAAAATACGGTTTGTAAGTCGAGACCGTTTTTGCCGCTTTTTTCCAATTATGCTCCGCCACGTCAAGCGAAATCAACTTCTGCAAGACGACAAATGCTTTTTCCTTTGGTGCAGCCATTTTTATATATTCCGTAAACAGCCGATACGATTTTGCCGAATCATAAGGCTCCGTCAATGCCAAAGCATCGCCCTTGCCTGCTATTTTAAAATCCTTTGCCACAAGCGTGTCAAGAAACGTACGTGGATACATATCGACAAACGTGTACAAGGTGTACGTTTCTCCGTCGCTGGTAAATTCTTTATAAAATTCATACAGAGCATATTCAAAATCAATATCTCGGCTATACTCTACTGCTTTCTGAAATAAGTTAATGTCTTTCTGAGACTTAGCAATCTCAATCATTTTGCGAATAGCAAAAGTTGAGTTCTTATCTTTAGGATTCGCAATGACATATTTTTCATAATCGGCAAACGTCTTACCCTCGGTATTGGCAGAGGAAATTTTCTCTAAATATAGTTTTTGTACCTGTGGAATGTAGTCGCTTTGGGGATATGTTTTGATAAAGTCGAGATACGCATCGCAACTATTTTTCCTTACCGTTTCGTTAAATGCAATCGAATCTCTCCTTTTAATAGCCGTCGAAATTTCCTTGGCATCGGGATACGTTGTAATAAACGTCTGATAGGCATCTTTGGTATTTACTTTTTGAGCATCCTCGAACGCCCACATATTTCGTAACGTAGTTATAGAATCTAATAATTCCTTGGGGGCTCTTTTGTAGTTTTTTAGAAATTGATTGCATTGCGAAACAGAATGAAGTGCATATGTCGCTTCAAACAAGCGTTGACAAACGGTGTCGAAATCTTTCTGAACCTTCTTTACTGTAAGGTATTTGGAATATTTCTGCCTGTCTGCCGAAGACATTTTCCCTAATTCCGTTTTTGTCGTCTGCAAATAGTTATACGCCTTATCGTAACTGTAGCCCGGATAGTTTTGATTTGCATACATCATTCCCGCCACGTGATTCGCCACCACATTTTTAGGTTGTTTCTGCAACACAGGCTCCAATTTTTTCGTCAACTTTTCCCAATCCTGCGATTTATACAGTTCATAATACACCTCCTGTGCCGTACACCAAAAAGATGTCAACAAAGCGAAGACGAATATGGACAAAAGTTTTTTCATTATTCTTGTTGTATCGACATAGGTTCTTCGTCAATTCCGTCGGTAATAGATGAATCAACTGCCGTTGAATCGGTTTTCGGCACATAGACAGTAAAACACGTATATGGACGATTTTTCAAGCCTTTCATGTGACGAGGAAATCTGTCCCTATATTGTGCATAACGGTCATCGTTGATGACTTTTTCCATGAAAAGGCCAAACATTGGCAAAGCGGTTTTTCCACCCTCACCCAAGGCGGAAGTACGGAAATGTACGCAACGTTCCTCTGCCCCAACCCACGATCCAACAACAAGATGCGGAGATACCCCCACAAACCAACCATCGGAATAATTCGACGACGTTCCTGTCTTTCCACCAAAATCGGTGTCGTATTTGAACAATTTATAACTGAACAGATTCTGCGTCGTGCCATACGGTTCGCGGAGCGATGCGATGAACATTTGCTGCATGAGGAATACCGTTATAGAATCAAGTATTTTCTCTTTTTCTGGTTCGAATGTTTTTATCACATTTCCATCCTTGTCCTCTATACGCGTCACAAACATCGGTTCCACACGATATCCATCGTTCAGCAGAGGACTATAGGCCGTTGTCAGTTCCAACAAACTCACATCGCTCGAACCAAGACAAATAGATGGCACCGTGTCGAGCGGCGATTTTATACCCATTTCGTGAGCCTGTTCAATGACAGTTTCAACCCCCAATTGCTGCGTCAATTGTACGCTGATTGTATTCAACGAATGTGCAAAAGCATATTTAAGTCCCACATTTCCACCAACATACGACCTATCTGCATTACGAGGAACCCACGATTTCTTTTCGCCGTTTTCAACGTAACGGATTGTTATAGGAGCATCGACCAAGCTATCGCACGGAGACCAACCATTTGCCATGGCAGCCGTATATACAAATGTTTTAAACGAAGAACCAGGCTGACGCATAGACTTCACATTGTCATATTTAAAATGATTGAAATCCAATCCGCCGACATAGGCACGAATAGCACCCGTTTCGGGTTCCATTGCAACCATAGCGCCATGCAACAAGCGTTTTAGATAATTCGTCGCTTCCACGAAGCTACACACCGTATCGATGTCGCCCTTCCATGAAAACAATTTTTGCGGCCGTTTCTGATTGATATAAAAATCTACAGAATCCTGATTTCCCTTGTATTTTGCCTGCAAACGACTGTAATACCATGATTGTTTGACAACTTTTTGAATGAACCCCTTGATTTCATTTTTATTCGCATCAATCCAAGGATTTTGATTCCGCCAATGACCGTCGAACTGCTTCTGAACACGCTTCATATTTTGACAAACGGCCTCTTCAGCATATAGTTGCATTTGATAATCCAACGTCGTATAAATTTTTAAACCATCGGAAAAAATATCCAAATCGTTTTCCTTGAGCCAAGGTTTTAAATACGCATAAACAGCCTGACGGAAATAATTGGCAATACCTTCTATCGGCGTTTCAACCTTATAATTCAGTTCTATCGGCCTCTGCAAAAGCGAGTCGCATTCTTCCTCCGAAATCACATTATCGCGTTTCATTATGCCGAGCACCACATTTCTACGACCAAGCGAACGTTGTGGATTCAGCACAGGACTATACGCCGTAGGCGCTTTCAGCATACCTACAAGAACTGCCGATTCGTTGGCATTCAAATCTTTTGGAGCCTTATTAAAAAACGTCTTTGCCGCCGTTTTTATACCATAGGAATTACTTCCAAAATCAACCGTGTTGAAATACAGCGTAAGCAGTTCCTCTTTGGTAAAATTCATTTCGATTCGTACAGCCGAAATCCATTCCTTTGATTTAATGACGAACATACGGACACCAGGTATTTTCCCTAATAATCCATGATCTTGATTCCTCGTCTTGAACAAGTTTTTTACCAACTGTTGTGTAATGGTACTTCCACCACGGGGATTTCCTTTCAACATATCTTTCAATACTGGCAACAAGGCTTTGAAATCTATGCCATGATGCTCGTAAAAACGTGCGTCTTCTGTCGCAATAAGTGTTTTAATAAGCACAGGAGGCAAATCGTCATATTCCACTGGCGTACGATTTTCGTAGAAAAAACGTCCAAGCAATTCTCCATCTTTCGCATAAATCTCAGATGCAACACTCTGTTCTGGGTTTCGCAGTTCCTTCATTGATGGAGAATATCCATACAAATTGCAGAAATTTATTTCTACCGAGAAAATGTAGCAAACAATAAGAAAAATAAAAAAGAAAAACCAACGGTACATTTTTACGTAAAATGGCTCGCCTTTGGCAAAAAACCAACGGAAAAGAGCTTTAATCGCCCCCCACACCATTCCTACATATTTTTTCCAATCAAATTTCATTGTTATTTTTTCAAAAGTTTTTTGATGTCGTTCAATTTATTTAACGCTTCGATAGGCGTTAAATTATTTATTTCTATTCCCAACAATTCATCGCGAATCTGCGACAAAACAGGGTCGTCGAGTTGGAAAATGCTTAACTGATAGCCTTCGCGAGTTTGTGCAATTTCGTCGACAGGTTTTGCAAGGTTTTTGGCATTTCCACCGGCGCCTTCCAATTCTTTTAGAATCTGGTCAGCACGTTTGACAACAGACTTCGGCATTCCAGCCATTTTTGCAACATGAATACCAAAACTGTGTTCACTTCCGCCCGGAACAAGTTTTCGCAAGAAAATCACTTTCTGATTTTGTTCCCGCACAGAAACATTAAAATTCTTGACACGTGAAAAAGATTTTTCCAATTCGTTAAGCTCATGATAATGAGTTGCAAACAGCGTCTTAGGCTTTGCAAACGGACATTCGTGTAGATATTCAACTATTGCCCACGCAATGGAAATTCCATCGTAAGTACTCGTACCACGCCCCAATTCGTCAAACAAAACGAGACTGCGTTCGGACATGTTGTTCAAAATATTTGCCGCCTCGTTCATTTCTACCATAAACGTAGATTCACCCTGCGAAATGTTATCGGAAGCGCCGACACGTGTAAAAACCTTATCCACAATGCCCATAGTCACCGCATCGGCAGGAACGAAACAGCCCATTTGAGCCATAAGAACAATTAACGCTGTTTGTCGCAACAACGCCGATTTTCCCGCCATATTCGGACCTGTGATGATGATGATCTGCTGTTTTTCGTTATCGAGATACACATCGTTGCCGATGTATTTCTCGCCTGGAGCCATTTCGGTTTCAATAACAGGATGACGGCCGTTTTTAATATCCAAAACCGTTGAATCGTTCACTTCGGGACGAACATAATCATTATTCACAGAAACAACCGAAAACGAAAACAGACAGTCAATCTGGGAAATAATACTTGCATCGAGTTGAATCGTTTCAATATATTTTGTAACACTCTGAACCAATGCGGAATACAACTCCTGTTCTATTTCGAGTATACGAGATTCCGCACCGAGAATTTTTTCCTCGTATTCTTTAAGTTCTTGAGTTATATAGCGTTCCGCACCGACCAACGTCTGCTTGCGAACCCAATCTTCAGGAACTTTTTCTTTATGTGTATTGCGTACTTCAATGTAGTACCCAAAAACATTATTGAACGCAACTTTAATTTTAGGTATTCCAGTCCGTTTTTCCTCACGTTCCTGCATTTTCAGCAAATATTCCTTGCTGTGGTTCGACAATTCACGTAATTCGTCAAGTTCAGCATTGACACCACTCCGAATAATATTGCCTTTATTGACGGCATTCGACGCATCGGGCTGAATTTCCCGTTCAATTTTTTCACGTAAGGCATCGCACGAATTAAGTTGATTTGCAAAGGCAACCAATGTTTCGTTTCCCGACTGAAGACACAAAGACTTTAGAGGCACAATTCCTTCCAATGTCTTCTGCAACTGAAGCAACTCCCGAGGCAAAATACGGTTGGTGGCGACACGTGCGATGATTCGTTCCAAATCGCACATAGAATTCAGCAGACAAGCCAATTCTTCTATCATATCAGGCTGTTCCACCAATGACTGAACGACATCTAAACGCGCCCGTATTTCGGGAACTTTCCGAAGCGGAAGAGCAATCCATCGACGAAGAAGACGCGCCCCCATCGACGTTCTGGTGTTGTCGAGCACAGAAAGTAATGTTTTTGCGCCAACATTTCCCGAGCCGAACAATTCGAGATTGCGAATGGTGAATTTATCCAACCAGACATAATCTTCTTGATCAAGACGGGCAAGATTCCGAATGTGGCTCGTCATCTTATGCTCCGTTATGTCAAGGTAGTACAGGATTGAACCAGCCGCAATCACTGCCTGCGTCATTTCCTCTACACCGAATCCTTTCAACGAAGTCGTCTCAAACTGGGCAATAAGCTTATCACGGGCAGATTCTATGGTAAAAATCCAATCGTCGAGTTTATTAACACAAAGACCATCTTTGTAGAACGTTTCCTTGAACCACTGTTCCTGCGTACGGTCGTACAAAATTTCCTTCGGTCGGAAACTATTCAGCAGTTTCTCAACATAATCGACAGTTCCCTGTGCAACAAAAAATTCGCCTGTAGATATATCCAAAAAAGCAACACCCACCACAGAATGATCACAATGCACGGCAGCCAAAAAGTTATTTTCCCTATTTTCGAGAATACTTTCGCTCAGCGACACTCCCGGAGTCACCATTTCGGTAATTCCACGCTTAACCAACGTCTTGGTCTTTGACGGATCTTCCAATTGCTCGCAAATGGCAACTCGCTGACCAGCCCGAACCAATTTGGGCAAATACGTATCGAGGGCGTGGTACGGAAAACCAGCCATTTCAATTTCGTTTGGCGTTCCCGCAGAACGTCGAGTAAGAGTTATTCCGAGAATTTGAGACGTTTTTACCGCATCGCTGGAATAGGTTTCATAAAAATCACCCACACGATAAAGCAATATTGCATCGGGATGCTTTTCCTTCATCTGGAAATATTGCCGCATCATTGGAGTTTCTATCGACTTTGCCACTACACTACATTTTTAGCAAAACCAAAAGTACACATTTATACCATGCCGACATTACATACGGCAACCTTTGTTTCAACAATTTTTCAAACAATGCATATAATACTCCCAAAATTTAGAACTGTACCCTTCCCCAAAAATCGGACAATGTCTACTAACTAGACAAATAAAACGATAAATTTGTAAAAATAGGAAAGCTATTTATGTTTACATATAATCGTTTATAAATTTTCAGAGAATAAAAAAGGTGTAAATGATTGATTTACACCTTTGAATATAATTTTTAATAAAATAGAATAATCAAGAAATACGCTTTCTATTTATCCCTCACATACACTCGCACCGTAGAACCACAGAAGTTGAAATTCTTTCGTAACTGGTTCTCCAAGTATCGTTTATATGGGTCTCTCACATATTTTGAGTTACTAGCAAAAAAGACAAATGCAGGATATGGCGTAGGCAGTTGGCTTACATATTTTATTTTAACTGTCTTTCCTTTCACCATAGGCGGTGTATACCGTGCAATCACGTCGAGCATAACCTCGTTCAAACGTGACGTAGGAATACGGCGTTTACGGTTTTCATACACCTCGCGTATTTTTTCAAGAATCTTTTGAATACGCTGTTTTTCAAGCACCGACGTAAATATTATCGGCACATCGGTAAACGGTGCAATTTTTTTGCGTATCAGTTCCTCATACTCGCGTGACGTATTCGTAGTTTTTTCTACTAAATCCCACTTATTCACGCAGATAACCACACCTTTATTGTTCTTTACAATAAGATGAAGAATATTCATATCTTGTGCCTCTATGCCGTTTGTGGCATCGAGCATAAGTACGCACACGTCCGATTCTTCCAACGAACGAATTGCCCGTAAAACAGAATAAAATTCAAGATCTTCGGAAACTTTTTCTTTTTTACGCAGTCCTGCCGTATCAGTAAAATAATAATCGTAACCGAATTTATTGAAACGTGTTCCGATTGAGTCGCGAGTTGTTCCAGCAATATCGGTGACAATATGCTGGTCGTCGCCTATGAGTGCATTTATAAAGGACGATTTACCCACATTCGGTCGTCCAACTACAGCAACACGTGGAATTTCTTCGTCGATTTCCTCTTTTGGCTTGTCAGGCGGAAGTTTTGCCATCACGGCATCAAGCATGTCGCCCGTTCCACTGCCGCTTGCCGATGAAATGGTGAAATAATCCCCCAATCCCAATGAATAGAATTCAGCAGCATCGTACATATATTTTCCATCGTCAACCTTATTCACGACAAGCACATAGGGTTTGTCCACCTTCCGCAACATTTCCGCAACACTGGCGTCAATGTCGGTCACGCCACAACGCACATCGACCATAAAAATAACCACGTCGGCCTCGTTTATCGCAAGCACCACCTGTTTACGGATTTCTTCCTCAAACACATCTTCGGATTTCACCGTAACACCTCCGGTGTCAATAACCGTAAACTCACGCCCATTCCACACTCCTTCACCATAATTGCGGTCGCGGGTAACGCCACTCTGCGAGTCAATTATCGCACGACGATTTTCTATCAAACGGTTAAATAACGTTGATTTTCCAACATTCGGACGTCCTACTATTGCTACTACTCCACTCATTGCTAAAATTTTAGGCAAAGATAAAAAATCTCGTGTGTAAAATTCTTTTTCCACAAAAAGAAATGGAACAAAATTGATCTACATCTAAATGAGATTATTCAAAAAAATTCAATTTCATTGTAACATTTATCACCCAAATCGAGTCTTGTAAAAAAAAATCAAAGGATGAAACAATTTTTTGTAGTATCTATCTGCTTATTTGGCTTGATAGCTTGTGGAACAAGAGAATCGGAAATTCAATCGGCATACGAAAAAGGGCACGAAGCCGGCTACGACAAAGGATATAACGAAGGGTTCGAACAAGGTAAAAAAGACGGATATCAAGAAGGTGTTGAAGACGGGAAATCTCGTGTGTTGGAAGATGAATCGACGTTTACATACTAAAAAGAATTAAGAGTTAAAGCTGACTGAATACGTCGAAGCAACCTTCGCTGAAATAAATCAAATTCCATAAAAACAACATAAAAAAATATTTTTTCGTAGAATTTATCTACTTAAAATATTTTAGCTTATTCCTTTTTCGTACTTTTGGGGACAAATAACAAGACAAAGAAATGAGGACAAAAAAAATCTTAACTTTCTTTATTATAACGCTTTACATAATGAAAGGGTACTCACAAAACCATGCGATTCGTGTCAACCAGATTGGATATATCACCAACGAAGTGAAAACAGCGTTCATTGCAAATAAAAACGCTACTTCGTTCGAAATTAAAGATGCACAGACGGATAAAACTGTGTATCAAGGGAAACCATCGGAAAACTCGTACTGGAAAATGTCCGAAGAAAATTTGCAGACGATTGATTTCAGCGATTTTAAACAAGAAGGCTTCTATTATATAGTGTGCGGCGACGAAAAATCGTTTCCGTTCAAAATTCAAAATGAACATCTTTTCAATGATATAAGTAAGGCTTCAATTCGGGCATTTTACTACTGGCGCGCGTCAACAGAACTGGTTCCGCAACATGCTACATGGAAAGGCACTGACTTCTCGCGTCCTATGGGACACAAAGACGATGTGGTGAAAGTTCACTCATCGGCTGCCACAAAATCCCGTCCCGAAGGGACTATCGTCTCCGCCCCCAAAGGCTGGTACGACGCGGGCGACTACAATCTCTACGTGGTGAACGCAGGAATCTCCTATCACGCGCTGGCTTTTGCATACGAAATGATGCCAGAATATTACAACTCGCTCAACCTGAACATTCCCGAGAGCGGCAACGGTATCCCCGACATTCTCAACGAACTTAAATGGGAGCTTGATTGGCTGTTTGCCATGCAAGACGAAGACGGCGGAGTTTACACCAAACTGTCATCTCTCCGTTTTTGCAGCATGATTATGCCCCACGAAGACAAACTCGACCGCTATATGATTGGAAAATCAACTGCTTCGGCTCTTGATTTTGCAGCCATGATGGCAATGTCGGCACGAATATTCAAACCGTACGAACATCTTTTTCCAAATATTTCGGGGAAAGCATTAAATGCGGCAAAACGAGCATGGAATTGGGCGAAGAGTAACCCTACGGTATATTACAAGAACCCTTCGGATGTATTTACTGGCAACTATCGTGACGACGACGTGACCGACGAGTTTTTCTGGGCAGCATCAGAATTGTACATCACAACAAAAGACGAAAAATACTTTAAGGAATTAGATTTCTCACAGGAATTTACCGTTCCCGAATGGGGAAACGTCCGCACGTTGGGACTTATGTCGCTTGTATTGCACAACGAGGTTCTTCCGAAAGAATATTCGAACGTGTTCGCTTCGTTCCAAAAATTGACCAACGACCTCTATGCCATGTACGAACGTTCTGCAAACAAGGTCCCCATTGAAAAATTCAATTGGGGAAGCAACGGTGTAATTGCATCATCAGGAGCGTTACTTGGTTTGGCCTTCAATGAATATGGCGACGAAAAATACCGTCGCGCAATGATTGATTCGTGGAACTATCTATTAGGCTGTAATCCAACAGATTACTGTTTCATTTCGGGATTCGGTTCAAAATATCCGAAACATTTCCACGACCGCCGTTGCACTTCCGATGGCATCGAAGAACCAATTCCAGGTTATTTGGCTGGTGGAGCCACAAACATTATTCTGCGTGACTGCGGAGCAAAAGGCTACCCTTCCACTACCCCTGCTGGCTGTTACCGCGATGCCATTTGCAGTTTCTCGACCAACGAAATTGCAATAAATTGGAATGCGCCATTTGCATTGCTGGCGGGAATGATAAATTCAATGCAAAAAAAATAATTCATATTTTTTCACATTTATGAAAAAAGAAAAAACTATGGAACAAATAGTAGTACTCGATGCGGCAACAATCGGTGAAAACTGCATTTTCGACCCGTTCAAAAAATTGGGGAACCTTCGTGTTTTTGCGACAACAAATAGTACCGAAAGATTGCAACACATTGACAATGCATCAACTATCATCACAAACAAAGTCATTATTGACAAGGGAATAATGGATGCCTGTCCGAGTCTAAAATTAATTTGTCTTACGGCTACGGGAATGAACAACGTAGATTTGGCGTATGCCAAGAAAAAAGGAATTGTTGTGAAAAATGTTGCGGGCTACTCCACCGAAAGCGTCGTGCAACATACCTTTGCAATACTGCTGTCGTTACTGCAACATACGGCATATTACTCAAGTTACGTTTCTTCCACAGTATATTCGCACCAAAATCTGTTCACCCACATTGGTCCGGGCTATATGGAATTGCATGGACGCACATGGGGAATTATCGGTCTGGGAACGATTGGTCGCCGCGTGGCACAAGTAGCATCGGCTTTCGGATGCAAAGTCGTATACTACTCCACTTCGGGAAATAACCACACAAAAGATTATCAAGAAGTTACACTTGACGAACTTTTGCAAACTTCCGACATTATTTCAATACATTCACCTCTCAACCAGCAGACTAAAGGATTAATCGACTCGGAACAATTCAAAAAAATGAAACCCGACGCATACATTGTAAATGTGGGACGTGGTGGAATAATCAACGAAAATGCTCTTGCACAAGCCCTCAGAGAAAAACGCATAGCTGGTGCCTGCCTCGACGTGATGGAAAAAGAACCATTGCCACTTACGTCTCCGCTTCTTGAAGAATCAATACAAGACAGACTACTCATCACCCCTCACGTGGCATGGGTAAGCGACAAAGCCCTAAAAAAACTGATGGAACTGACCTACGAAAATGTAAGAACGTTTGTAGAGGAATAATTTTTATTTCCTTATCGTCAACTCCTTCACTATATTGTCTGCCTTGCCATATTGTTCCAAGCAGAATAAAATGTATCGGATATCGACGCAGATGTTTCTGCAAACGGATTCATCATAATAATAGTCGCTCAATGTGCCTTCCTTGTTTCGGTCGAAGTTCAGACCGACCAAATAGCCGTTGGCGTCGAGCACGGGACTGCCCGAATTTCCGCCCGAAGTCTGACACGTTGTAATGAAATTAAGCACAAATGATTCATAATTATCTTTTGCATCTTGTGACACAACAACCGAATCACCATTTAACGCTTTTTCATATATTTTCGCAATAGATTCAGCAGCTCGACTTGCATCCTCTATCGCATCCTCTATCATCAGCATAACTAGAAAATCATCGTTAGCCTTGTACTCACGAGGTTTTTCCTTTATCATATTTACCAGTCTCTCAAACGTGGTATAATACGGATAGTGAACAACAGAGTCTGCAGGTTCTACTTTCGTATCTCTCGGTATCCCACGTCTTAAATATGGATTATCGGGAACATATACTGCACCACCTTTTTTCTTCGTATAGGATTTAACTGTACCGTAACTTATTCGCATTGTGTTATTTGCATCGGGAAACATAGCACCGTGGTTATATTCAAGAAGCGCCTTCTGACGTAAATAACTCACGCTGTCGAACGTTTGTTTCGCCATTTCGTACTCATCATAAAGGGTTTGCAACTCAATCCACACATCTTGCGTAAATCTAAATAAGGCATCGTTAATTTTGAGATATTGCCTCACATCGAGGTCCCATATACCTTCCATAACACCAGTAGTATCTTTTTCAGTGTATTTCCATTTCTTGTTTATCTTTTTCTGGAACTTCTTGGCGCGGTCGTAGTTGGT
>JAEEGL015004862.1_pt1 | contig 22840 bp, 21 predicted proteins | sample 9134231 | NCBI WGS metagenome assembly JAEEGL01 (sample SAMN16246548, study PRJNA631951) | gut metagenome | biome: gut microbiome; feature: rumen; material: fiber-attached | host: Bos | place: Iran: Karaj | collected 2018-10 | reverse complement strand
TCAATGCCGCTTTTCTTTTTTATTGTGCCGATTAGATCGAACATTCTCATTGCTCCTTTCCATTGTATCGTAATAGTTGACTGCTTTGAATTTAAGCTGCTTCGGCGTCAGCACTTCAGATCTCAGATATGCAAACAGCGCCTTCTCTGCCGTCATTCCGTGGTATTTGAAAAAACCGATTGCGGCAAACGGTAGCGCGCCGAGGATACACATCCAGGAAAGTGTCTCTATGCCGAAAAACGGTCGGAGAATAAAGTACAAGCCCACGGCAACACCGCAGGCCAGCACAGAGAACACAAACTGCCGAAGACTTAAGCCGAAATACACAGCCTCGCTGTAATTCCGGATCTCCCGGTTGATCTTTATTTCCATTCCCTTCACTCCTTACAGGTCAACGCCGCACTGCATCGACGGCGACCATGCGAACTTGAACGAGGAATGAGAGAGCTCTTCGCAGAACTCAGACACAAAACGGTAATCTCTTGAGATACGAATAAATACGGAAGCAAACCCGTTTACCTCAGCGAGATTGCAGTCACAGCCGTACACCGTGACACCAACGTCAATGATGCTCTCATCCGTCACCGTACTCATAAATTCCTCAAACTTTTTGTAACCTGCAAGATCATTCCAGCTCTGTACGACACCGGGAACGATGACTTCCGTTGTTCTTCCGTCTGTGTTCAGAACCGCGCTTGTAAAATTGATATACATATTCGTTTCCTCCTGAAATAGATTAAAGTCCCATCATTTCCTTGACCACACGGTCCGCCATCTTGACTGTCCCGACCAGCACGATCATATTGAAAATGAGTTCACCTACATATGACCAGACCTGATTGACCGCCGCCGCTGAAGAATCCACTACAGGCGGTGAAGTCGCAAACACGCTGAAAATGATACAGCCCAGCACAATGATCGCGCCTTCCAGACAGACCGCAGCGTAAGATTTAAGGAAGCTCTTTCCGATCTGGGCAGACGGCTCGCCGGCAAAGGATGACAGCGGAACCGGCGCGATAGCGGTATACAGATAAAGCTTGAAAAACCTGCCGTAGACCGTCATTATCATCACGAACGACAAAACCGTAATAAACAGGCTGCCGATTAGGGTGACAGCCCACAGCGGGACGCTCTCCCAAAATCCGCAATCTTCTATTGCCTGGATAATAGACTCCGGTAAGATCATATCAGATGTGGATGATAGGCCCGAGGTTGCCATGATTTTTGAGATAACCCCCTGAACTATCGTAAACAGAGCCATCATCAGTTCCAATCCGTAGGTAATAACGCCCTTTGCCAGGACAAAGCGAATGAACATCTTTACAGCGACTTCGGGACGCTTCAATTCTGCAAAGGACCCACATGTTTTCATTACACCAACGACAAAAAACAATACGAGCAGAGAATAGCCGATTGCCTGCAATGCGCCGTGAATATTCGTTATGACGTTCCAGATCGCCCCGCCCTTGAACTCTTCCGGTGATTGCGTTATCAATAGCCATATTTCGCTGAGCTTACCGTTCCATGTGTCGAGAGCTTTTTGTAGATTTTGGACTACCCAGTTGTCCGACATAGGTTATCCTCCTTTTCTTTGATTTTGTGAGGCAGAGCGACGTTTCCGTCGCCCTGCCCTTGGATTGTCATCAGCCGACGATCAGGTTGAGGATCTCTTTGGCAAAGGTAATCACAATACCGCCCGCCACCGTTAAAAAACCGTTCGCGCGCTGCGAGGGGTCGTGGGATTTGAGCGAAAGGCCAACCTGCACGATACCGAAGCCGAGCAGGATCAGACCGACCGCGCGGATCAGACCGAAGATGAAGGTGGACAAGTTATTGACCACGGCAACGGGATCGTCGCCCGCGGCAAACGCCGTAACAGCAAAGCTTGCAACCATGACCACACAGAGAACGATAGCGGCATAGAGCTTAAAGCCCTTTTTCGTCTTTTTCGTCAGGGAGTGGATTTTGGTTTTCTTAACCATCTGAATTTTCCTCCAATTCATTTAATAATTCTTCTATCTCTTCACTTGAGTAGACCTCATATTGGGAAGCTGACAGTTCGATTTCGTCAGCCGGTTGTTCGCTCGTTTGCAGGGTTTCATAACTGACTGTTGCAACGGAACGGTCTTCATATCCGTGTTTGAATGCTGCCGCTCCGCCGTCGGTCGACAGCTTCACGTTCGGATGCTTCAGAATATCATACTTCAGATCTTTTACCGGTCGTTCGCCTCTGATAAATAACAGAGCGTATTTGTTATCGAGCATACGCACCTCATCGGGCATCAGCAGTTCACGACCGGAATTTTGATAGTTCGTGGAGTAGTTGCCGTTTCTGCCCTGTGATTTTCCGTAGGTATTCGTGTCAATGGTTTCCTTTCCGAGCAGCTTTGACACATATTCGTGCGTGCTCTGTTCGTTGCCGCCGAGATACAGGAACTCATCACAGTTGCCGACAATACTCTCCCATTGTTTTTCAAACAATGCTTTCAGTTGAGCCATATTCTGGATGATGATACTGACGGAGATTTCTCGGGAACGCATGGTAGAGAGCAGTTTATCGAACTCGTCCGGCAAGGCGACATTCGCAAACTCGTCCATGACGAAATGAACGTGAACAGGAAGTCTGCCGCCGTGCCTAAAATCCGCCTGCTGGTATAACTGTTGAAAGAGCTGTGTGTACAGCATTCCGATTATAAAGTTAAAGCTGCTGTCGTTATCCGGAATGACGCCGAAAACCGCCGTCTTGCGTTCTCCGATGGTGTCAAGCTCCATCTCATCCATCTGCGTAATCTCGGCAAGAGAGGAAAGATTGAATTTTTCCAGTCTCGCAAGCAACGTGATCTGAATGGATTTCAGCGTCTTGTTGGAACCGGAATGATAGGCTCGGTAGTATTTCAGCGCAATGTGGTCCGGGTCCTTCTCCTCCAGAGAATCAAAGAGCATATCGAGCGGCGTTGTAGCCATAGCTCCGCCGGATTCCTCATCATCCTCCACTGCTCCGGCGCGGATCAGATCCAGTACCATGGAAAAATTCTGTTCTTCGGGTGGAGCCTCATAGTGCAGAAAAAAGATCAAAGCCAAAAGCAGCATCATGGCAGCGTTATCCCAAAACGGATCTTGCGTCTGCGAGCCCTTCGGCGTTGTGTTCTTAAACAGATTGGTCACAAGTCGCTGGATGTCGTTATCGCTCTTGAGATACATAAAGGGGTTATAGCAATTGCTCTTTTCCATATTGATAAGGTCAATCACCTTAATAACATACCCCTTCTCTTTAAGCAGGGTTCCCGTGTCCCGCAGGATCTCGCCTTTCGGGTCGAGAATCACAAACGACGTGTTTGCCTGCATGATATTCGGCTTCGCATAAAAGCGCGTTTTACCGGAACCGGAGCCGCCGCAAACCAATACGTTCAGGTTCCGTCTGTGTTTCCTGCCATCAAGTCCGATAGCCGTATGCTGCGTCAGAAGTTTGTTGTCCATACTGCTTTTATCTTCGTACCGTTTCTGAATAGTCTCAACATCGCCCCACTGCGCAGAACCGTGTTCCTCACCGCGTCGGTAATTTTTTGCGGTTGCGATATAGATGCCGATTCCCATCGCGTAAATCAAGACAAAAAGGAGGACAGTTTTCAGGCTGTCCTCGCAAAAAGTGATTTGGAACGGTTTTGAAATCGCGTCAGGGAATTCAAGGAATATCGCTTTTAATCCCCCGTCCAGAAACGGTGCGGCAAGTAGCGCAAGCCAAACGACGGGAATCAGACCGGCTGCATACAGGATCAGATTTGATTTCGATATTGCCTTTCTGTTCACCGTATCACCCCACCCTTTGACTTATCGTGCGTCCCGGTTTGCTCTGCGCCTCTCACGCATTGTCGGCGCGTCGATAATCAAAAGCAGTAGACGGTCCACGTCTTCCGTGGGTTTATCCTCTGCAAGCAGTTCGTTACGAAACTCATTCATACCGTTGACAAGAAGGTTATGCTGAAAGTCATCAAGCGCGATCACACGTTTATCACTTCTCATAACGGCTTACCTTTCCTCGCGGCTTTTGGGATGAAGCGTCTTCTCCATAACGGCGCTCATATTGTTCGCCTCATCTCGGATTCCTTTCAGAACTGCGCGCACGTCCTTCGCCTCCATATCCTTAAAAGGAGTCCCGACCGGAGCGGAAAGCGGTTCGATGCCGTTTCTTTTGCAGATCATATATGAGACGGACTGGATCGCAAAGCTGCTCGCCGCAAGGTCGCCGCCCTTATCAGCTCTTGCCTTTACGATCTCCTGCGCCAGCGCTCTGAAAATATCCATGCCGGACATTCCCTGACGGACGAAAATCGTTTTATCCTGCTGAGAATACATCGCGTTGACGTCAGGCTGAAGCTGATTGCTGATTTTCATTTCCACAGGCGAGGTTCGCATCAGAGCCTTGATCAGCAGCTTTTCATCAACGGGCGGTCTTTCTGTTCTCTTCACTTCTATCGTAGTCTGCGAAATATCGAAGACCTTTTTCGGTTCATAGAACATACCCTGCTCTCCGTTCTTCCGAGTAAAGTTCTTACCGGGTTCAAGAATCGTGATCGCTCTCTCACCCTTCTGAATATACGCGCCATGCTGCTGCCAGTATTTTGAATCCGCAAGTCTCGTAGCCTCGGGAAGTTGGTACGAAATCAAAAGCGCATTGCTGACTGAGTAACGGTCAAATCGGCTCTGCACGTCAAGATATTGCGCGTAGATTTCGGGGTCGCTGATTTCTTTTGTCGCTTCAGCAAGCATCTCATAAGCCTGCGTTCTGCTCTGTTCACGTTTGATCTGCCAATCCTCCTTCGAGGTCGCGGCAGGTTCGGCGGGTTTATTCTCTCCGCCGAAGAGATTATCAAGTTCTGCCATTGCTTCTGCTTCCTTTCGATTTATTCTTTGATTTGGTTTTCGTCTGTGTCGGCGGCTTTGTCTTCGCTTGTTCTTTCTTCTGCTGCTTGTATTCATCCAACTGTTTACGCACAGACGGTCTTCTCTCAGGGGTATCCCGTGACCGGGACCGGTCTCTTGACGTCTTTGAGGTAGGCTCGGACGGACGGGATTTTTCCGTCCTCGCCACAGAAGGGTTGTCGTTTTCCGTCTTCTCCTTCTGCGGTTTTTTGAAAAGCTCCTCGATAAAACGATCCTCCGGGCTTCTTGACGGCGTAGTTCTTTCCGGCTGCTGTTTGTCTTTTTTGATTGTCTTCGCCGCAGTCGCTCTGACTTCCGCTTTCGTATCAATGCCGAGATTAAAACGTTCAAAAATACGGTTAATCTTTGACGCATCTTCTGCCCGCACCATAATATCGCACTTGCCGTCGTTCTTCGTTTTGTCTTTTATGACGTGATACATAACGCCGTACTTCTTTGCTTCCTGACAAAAGGTTTTCAGCGCTTTGTCGTCGATTTCAAAAACCTTGATCGGCTTTTTCTGATTCAGCATCCTCATAAGGGACGCCTTACCTTTTGTCTTGTGCGGTTTTTTCGCTTCGGCAAGCAGGAGCTTTGCGATTTCCATCGCGCCTTTTCCTGAGATTTTTGCAACTGCTTCCATTCCTTCGAGCGACATTCTAACGACTTGTTCTGCTGCGTCTCCCGACGTTCCCATGACGATCCACCTCCTTCCTTTTTAATTCTTCTGTATAGTCTTTTACAACGTGAAGGTCTTGTTCGACCTTTGGTTCCTGCGTAAGAATCCGATCACAGATTTTTACTTGCTTTCGGAGCTTTTGAATCCGACCGGTCAACTGTTTGATGTCTGCTTTGATTTCATTTTGCTTCGGAAGATCATTTGCACGGACGGCGCATTTCAATTCGTTGCGAAATTTCTGACGGGCTTCTGACAGATATTCGATTTCCTCCAGCGCTTCTTTTTTAAAATCCTCGACGTCGGCATCGGTTCGCAAGTTATGATCGAGCAAAAGGTTTTGTTCCTCGACGCGTTTGTCGAACTTAATAATCTCATCTCCGAGCAAACGCATGAGCTCTCTGTTTTCGTCCGGCCTTTCCCGTACAACAGTAATACCAAAAACAAAATGAACGTACACCGTCTGCCAATCCTTGAAAATGTCTTTGTTGTTTTTGTCTCCATCGAAGAAAAGCTTTTCTGGATCGTCCTGTTCGGGAAACACAAACTGTCTCGGCTGCCATCGTCCGTGTAATCTTTCTCTGATTGCTTCCGGAGTATACTCTTCACCGAGTGTTTTCATCCTGCGCGCTTTTGGAAAGTTCGGATGAAAAATCGTCGCGTACTTTCTGTCGAAGTTGAAGGTGTAGCCGCGCGACATCATCTCACGATAAAACTGTTTTTCGTTCATTGAGACAGCGATGCACTCGTCAATATCGCGTCGAATGATTCCGTTCTTCGTGTACTCACCGTTCTTTTCCGCACGCCATTCCGCATAATTTTTCCCGTGTCCTTTTGGATGTTCGATGACTGATAAGCTGTATTCCTGACAAAGCCTGTCGCTGACTTCTCTCATTTTTTGATAATCTCTTTTCGTCCGATGAAACTTTTTTCCGTCCACCCACGAAACAGTGTTGATCACGAAATGATTATGAATGTGAGAGTCTTTATCGAGATGTGTGGTTACAAGCACCTCATATTTTTCTCCCCACAATTCTTTTGCAAGATCAACGCCGATTTTATGAGCGACATCAGGCGTAACTTCACCTTCTGCAAACGACTGGTATCCGTGATATGCGACCGTGCCGTCTTTTTTACCGTAACGTTCTTTAGTCTGCATCATTTCTTCTCTTACGGTTTCAATCCCACAGTTGATTGCGTACACAAATTGCTTCAGGTTTGTCGCATCATTCCGTGATGTGTAATTGATTAAGTCAGCCAACGCAGATTCCGGTGTCGTATCGTCATTGTTCGTTTCTATGATTTCTTTTTCCGAAGTCTTGCTTTCATTCATCGCATAAAGAATGACTTTCCCAACACAACCTTTTACGCGCCAAAGAGAAGTGACTGCCATTACTTAAAGATCTCCCGTTTGATTTCTCCGACGACAGTTTGAAGATCTTCATTGCACTTTTTATAGGCCGGCGCGTCGATAAGATTTAAGGAATGCGCCTTCAAAGCGATCTGATTCATGTTGATGTTAATCTGTCTTAAATTTCTCAACACGTCAAAGAATTCCATCGGAGGAAGCTCTTTCGGTCTGATTTTTTGAATCAATGATCGCATATATGCTTCGCGGGATAATCCGGATCGTTCCACATCTTTCGCGCGTAGATCGTATTCCTTATCAGACAGATATACTTCTACACGATGCGGTCTTTTTCTCATCTAATCACCTTCTTTCCCAGGGTTTTAGGGGCAGGATGCCACTAACAAGCTGCCGTGCACAAGCAAAGGCGATGCTTGCTAAGACGATACCGCGGACTTCTCCCGTGGTTCAGTCCTGTTTCGGTACAGGCCGAAGGAAGCTGTTGTCCTCATCTACGGCAAAGGGGCAATGGTCACAATCACCGTTACAGTAGTCCTCTTCATCGACATCATCGACCTCACGGACGTCCTCGATCCTCGGGACAAAATCTTCGGGATTGAAATCCAGCAGATCGGTATGGGCATAGATCTGCGCAGTTTTTTCACGCGCTTCTTTTTCATTCTCCGCAACAATGGAAAAAGTTTTCTCATCGTAAACGGTAACGGTAACATCATAAATCTTCATTTTTGTTTTCATCCTTTCATAATTTTTATCTCTCTTTGGGACGTTCAGGATTATACTTCACACCCTGAATCTCATCGTTCACTCTGAAAAAATGTTCCGGATACTTGAACTGTTCGGAATACTTTTTGATCTGTTTGTCATTGAGACTGCCGAAGTTTTCACCGGAGCAATCACAAATAAAAGCGGTGCCTGCGATGATGTCTATGAGTTTTCCGCTTCCATCTCTGACTCCGCGATTGAGCGGCATCCCGTTGATTTTTCCTTCATCATTTACAACAAGACAAACAGGTTCGGGAAAATAATAAGCGGCTTCGATCATTCCATCGACAACCGCCTGCAGGTCTTCAAGTCTCGTTCCAATCTCAGCAACACGCGCGAGCTTGCCGGGTTCAAGAAGAACGACCTTGATTTTTTCATCTCGTTTTTCTTCATGCATATACTCTTGCACCTCCTTTCGTTCAGCGTTCGAGTTCCTTCGGTTTGATTTTTTGTCCACGGATTTTGCCGTTCACTTCAAAAAACTTTTCCGGATAACGGTACTGTTCGGAAAACTTTTTTATTTGTTCTTCAGTCAAACTGCACGGTCTTTTATCTTTATATCCGCAGATAAAAACCGTACCGCGCAAAAGACGAAGCATCTCTTTTTCATCATTGTAGATTCCTCTGTTCGGCATTCTATGCTTTTCATTCTGCGGAATAACAAACGCAGCTTTTTGATTTGGCATTTCCAAAAATCGAAACTGACCGCCGATAATATTCTCAAACGAAGTAGTCGTTGCTTCAATCTGATCGGTTCTGGCTTTCTCCCCCGGATCAAGAATCACGATGTGAATCGGCAGTTTTTGTTCCGAAAGAATCGCTTCACAGCGCATCTCGATAAAGTTATCCGCGTCAAGAATGTGCTCGCCATTGTGCCATTCGTCCTCCGCAATCTGTTCCGCGTCGATAGGATTATCGGCTTCAACCTCGACGGTTTTTTCCAAAGTTTCAATGATTTTCACACTGTATCTCATCGCGCTTCTCTCCTTTCGCTTTTAGATTTTGTAATCGGCAAACGCAAAGAATAACATAAATAGTCATTCACGTCTTTCCCCTTGGGAGGTGGGTGCGCTTCAACCTTATATGAATCCGAAAGCAAATGGATCAAAGATTTGGTAGCGTTTCTTCCTGCAATATCGTTGTCAAGGTGAAGATAAATTGTTTTGATCTGCGGATTTGATTTCAAAAAATGTGAAAGTGCGACCGGAACTTCCTTGATATTCAGATACTGTTTTGCGTTATACACACCGGCAAGCGTAAGAAGACTGTACTCTTTGTATTCCTTCCCCTGCATCTGCAACAGCGTTGCATAGGAAAGAAGATCTATCGCGCCTTCAAAGATGTGGACCGTATCCGCGTTTGGGTTTATATATCGGAAGGAGTATTTTTTATCGCTGCCGCAAGCGTCGCCCTTGTAATCTGAATTGATTGTTCCGCGAAGTCCCGCATACTTTGGATTGTTGCTTTCATCGAATCCGACGAAAACAACGTTATGATAAGGCAAGCTTTCATAAATGCTTCCGTTCTCAATACAATCGTTGATGATAGTTTCAGAGATCCCCCGACTTATAAGATAGGCTTTCACCACATCGTTATTCGGAGACGCTCTCGGCTGAATAAGGTGTTTATCTTTACTTCCCGAAAAAGGAATCACATTGGGCGGTCGGCTCTGGCCGGCGTAATCAAGGATTGTTTTTACTGCTTCGTAAAAGGTTTTTTCTTCGACTGTAACGAGATAATCGACGGCGTTTTTACCTCCGACGCCGCGGCTCCACCACATCCATTTGCCGTTGGAGATTTTCAGGCTGTCGTGCGTTCGGGTGCAGTATTCGTGATCGGAAATACGCACAAGCTCGTTCGGTTCAAAGATTTGCAGGTAGGTCAACAGGTCCATTTCCTTCGCCTTGCTCACAAGTGAGGGCGGGATATATCCTGTAATCATACCGTCACCTGCCCGCGTCCCGCTGTCTGCGCAAGAAGTCTCTGCGGATAATCGCATTTGCGTGACTCTCAATCGTGTCACGGATGTTTTCCATGTGATTTGTTTCTCTCTTCTCAAACTCTTTGAAAATGTCCGCAAGAGGATGAGGAGATTTCAGCAAAGCCTTGCACTGTTTCTCGGATAAATCGTGGTATTCCAAAGACAATACGATATCCTCACGCATGACATATTCATAGCTGTGGTTCAGAATCTCTTCGGGCGTCTGCGTCAGCAGCCACGCGCGAAACTGTTCCTGTTCGTCAAACATCTTCTCGTACAGCTTTGTATTCAATTCTTCAAGTGTCATCGGGTTCACTTCCTTTCATCTCTTTTTCGCTTTCAATAAAGCGGCTATGTAATCAACTCTGTCAAATGAAAAAGCCGCAAGCGTTATCGGCTTACGGCTCGTGTCATTTATATATGTCTGTTTATTCCTTTGGATCGTGATAATACTTTTTGTCCCACTTTCCGGGTTTCAAACGAATATCAAATGTCATTGTGGTTTCTAAGCCGTCCAAAGTAGTGTGACGAGCGTCGATCCTTCCGATCTCAAAGTTTTCAAGCAGAAGATAACGAATGGCAAGTCTTGTTTGAAAATCGTTGACCGTTATGTTGTATTTCATCGTTCCCATATCAATGCGTCTCCTTAAACTTTCTGTTGTTTTCCAGCAGTTCATCAAACGTCACTGGTGTAAAACCGTTGATATCGACGCCGGCGTTGAGCAAATTGTCCCGCGCCTTGATGCAGGGCCAGAAATCCATGTCCGTATTCGCGTGGATATGTCCATAGATCATATATGACATCATTTGGTGCTTCCAGCTCATCATCGGATAATGGCAAAGCGTCAGAGAATGCTTACCGTCTGAGATCTGAAGAAAATCGTCAATGGACACAAAATACTTTTCGTAATCCACCTTGCTCATCCAAGAGGAATCATGATTGCCGAGGATCAGACGCTTCTTCCCGTGCAGCCGCTTAAGAATCGGCTCTGGCTCCTTGCAGCAGAAGAACATATCTCCCACGATGCAGACGGTATCGGCGTTCTTAACGCGGCTGTTCCAGTTTTGAATGATCGTTTCGTTCATTTCCTCTATCGTCTCAAACGGGCGGTCACAGAGCTTCAGTACATTTCGGTGCCCGAAATGTGGGTCGGCAATGAAATAGAACATGTCAGCACCTCCTTCTTTTGTGTTCTGGAAATAGTGTATCTTATATGTATCATCTTGGCAAATGTGCGATTGAATTATTTATAGAATTCATGTATAGTAATCCTGTTGACAAATAAAATGAAATTTTTTATAAAAAGTCTTGACTCTGACGCTCCGTCATAGTGTACACTCCTTTATGTGAGGTGATAAACTTGAAAATGCAGATTAAGGAATTTGCCGATTTTGCGGGAGTCAGTGTGCGCACACTGCATTACTACGATGAAATAGGGTTACTGAAACCGGCTCTTGTTGACAATGCAACAGGATATCGTTATTACGATGAAACCTCTATTCTTCGTATGCAGGAGATTCTCTTCTACCGTGAACTTGATTTTTCCCTTAAACACATCAAAGAGATATTATCATCTCCATATTATGATAATATTGCAGCGTTAAAAAAGCAGCAAACATTGCTCATACTCAAAAAAGAGCGACTGGAGCGATTGATTGCCGCCATTGACGGCGCTGTGAAAGGAGAAAATGTTATGCCAGCTTTTGACAACAGCGAATTTGAAAGACTCAAAACCGAGACAAAAGCCAAATGGGGTCACACGGATGCCTATAAACAGTTTGAGGATAAAGTAAAAGGCTACTCCGAAAAGGATTGGAACGACTCTGCCGAGGATATCGACGGAATAATGGAAGCGTTCGCTGTATGTATGAAAAACGGAGACACAGCCGAATCCGCCGAAGCGCAGATTCTTGTGGAACGTCTGCGAAACTACATCTCGGAACATTTTTACAACTGCACACCTCAAATACTTGAAGGGCTGGGGCAGATGTATGTCTCTGATGACCGATTCAAACAAAATATCGACGCATATGGTACAGGCACTGCCGAGTTTATCAGAAGCGCAATCACCGTTTATTGCAATAAGTAATATCATATTTGTCGATATGTTTTTGTAACGATGTCACGCTTTTGAAGAATCGCAAAGGCCTTGTAACAGAGCCGATTCCAAAGACAAATCATATTTCGGAATATACTTTTATGACCATCCCTGAAATCGGCTCCAAAAGTCCTTATTTTACAAGGCTTCTCAGCCCCCAAAAGCGTGACGCTTGTCCCTTTTTCGCTGCTGTCGCTGCGCCGCATTATCTCGTTTATTCTGTTCCCCACAGGCTGGGCAATACATCTGTCTCGGAGAACGTATAAAGAATTCTTTACCGCAGCGTTTGCACTTCTTCGTCCTGCCGCCGACAAGCTCCGTGTAGAGATCAAAGTCAATCGGCAGAACGACGTCGCGCAGGTAATTACACATGATGCGGCTGAATGAGATAAGTTGCGGGCAGGGGTGTTCGTCCCCATCGTCCAACAGCAAGCAGGTCCCGCGAACACAGTTGGCGCAGCACTTCTTGACAAGAGCATTGATGCGTTTGGATTGCTCTGGTGTGATCCTGATTACAATTTCAATCACCTCAATTCCGCCCCGCAGAGTTTATCGGCTCTGCGGGGTTTCTCTTGTGCGGTCGCTTCTCTCCGGCGCGGCGTCCCCATCGCGGTCATCATCCACGATCTCATTGTCAGGTTTATCAAGACTCAGCATTGCATCGAGTTCGGCAAGACGGGCGGATTTCTTCGCCAGATCTTCCTCGTGCGGGAATGGAATCTCCACGTCTTTCTTTGCCGTCTCCAACTGCTTTTTTGTTTCGGTCAGTTGTTCCTCGGCGGCTTTCAGCTTGTCAGGCAATCCGGCAATGGCGTTATCCAGCCGCTGAATATTACCGAAGATATCGGTACCGAGGGGGACATTGTGCGTACACTCGTTTTTCAGCGTTATAACATATTGCCGGGACATGGAATCAAACAGCAAAGACAAACCAAAGCCGCGATAACTGCCGAGAGGAATCGGATCAGGCGTCGTCATAGATTTGCAGACTGCGAGCAATTCCGTACCGGCTGCTTTTTTATCGGTAAACATTACGCCTCTAATCTCCATCGGAGAAAACCCGTCCTCGTTCGGATGTGTGTATTGCTCTGCGTGGGCAATATCTGCTTTCACTGCTACAATCCGCTGTTCAAGCGAAGATATCCGCAGCGGAAACTCCTTGAGGATTTTATCCTCCAGAGCATACTTTTGGCTCAAATGGTTGGCTTTCAAGAGCTTAAGTTTTGAAACTTCAATATCCAAATCCATTTTTTCCTTGATATACGGATTACCCGTCGCCAGCATCTTGATTTCCGCATAAGATAAAGCCTGCTCGTCTACGTCTTCCGCAGAACGAACAGGGCTCTTTGACGTCATGATTTGTCCGATAAATTTCTGCTTGTTTTCAACAAGCTGGTAAAGGTAGGAATCAAAGGTGTTTTCGGTGACGTAGGTGAATATCTCGACCTCCGGATTGTCGTTGCCTTGCCTTATGATTCGTCCGTTTCGCTGGGCGAGGTCTGCCGGCCGCCATGGGGTATCAAGGTGGTGGAGTGCAATGAGTCTTTTTTGCACATTGGTCCCTGCACCCATTTTGAACGTGGACCCGAGAAGAACGCGGACCGTGCCATTCCTGACCTTACCGAACAGCTCTTTCTTTTGGACCTCCGAGTTTGCGTCGTGAATATACGCAATCTGATCTTCCGGGATACCCATAGCGATCAGCTTCTTCTTCAGATCGTCGTACACGTTGAATTTGCCGTCACCGTGGGGCGTGGAGAGATCGCAGAACACCATCTGCGTTGAGGCATCCGGCGTCGTTTTCTGCCAAATTTCAAAAACATTCTTTGCGCAGGCGGCAACCTTCCCGGTCTCGCTGTCGGGAAGCATATCGTTCATGAGCCTCTGATCAAGAGCAAGCTTCCGTCCGTCGTTTGTGATAAGCAGCATATTATCCTCATCTGATGACACCATTTTGGAACGAACTCGTTCCGCTCTCTGTCCCAGTGCCGCAACCATTTCCTTCTGCTGTTCGGATGGCTTCAGAACTACATTATGAAAGTTCGCTTTCGGGACAGGAAGTTTCAGCATATCGGCAGTCTGAATGTCCGCAACCTCCCGGAACATGGTCATCAGCTCGGGTAAGTTAAAGAATTTGGCGAATCGGGTTTTTGCTCGGTATCCGCTGCCCTCGGGAGAAAGCTCGATTGCCGTGACCGTCTGCCCGAAAGTGGAAGCCCAGGAATCGAAGTGCAAAAGCTCGTTTTGCCTGAGTGTACCGTACTGCAAATACTTCTGCATCGTGTACATTTCCACCATTGAATTGGAAATCGGGGTACCGGTTGCGAATACTACGCCTTTGCCTCCTGTGAGTTCATCGAGGTAACGGCACTTCATATACAGATCGGAGCTTTTCATTGCCTCCGTTTGTGATATACCTCCGACATTCCGCATTTTGGTAAAAGCGGCAAGGTTCTTGTAATAGTGGGCTTCGTCCACAAAGAGACGGTCAACACCGAGCTCTTCAAAGGTCACGACATCATCTTTTCGGCTGGCATCGTTCAACTTTTGCAGCTTCAATTCTACGCCTTTTTTCATCTGTTCCAGCTGTTTTACGGAAAAGCGGTCGCCGCGGTTCGCTTTCATCTCAATGATTCCAGCCATAATCTCGTCCAACTGTTGCTGTAAAATATACTGCTGTCTCTCGATGGACATCGGGATCTTTTCAAACTGGCTGTGACCGATGATGATCGCGTCGTAATCGCCGGTAGCGATTCGGGCGCAGAACTTCTTGCGGTTTTTCGTTTCAAAGTCCTTTTTGTTGGAAACCAAAATGTTTGCCGCAGGGTAAAGCTGCAAATACTCTGACGCCCACTGTGAAATTAGGTGATTGGGGACAACAAAAAGGGACTTCTGACAAAGCCCCAAGCGTTTACTTTCTTGTGCAATCGCAACCATTGTGAAAGTCTTGCCCGCACCTACCTCATGTGCCAACAGTTCATTGCCGCCGTAGATCGCATGGGCGACGCCGTCAAGCTGGTGTTTTCTGAGAATGATTTCCGGGTTCATCCCAACAAAGTTCAAATGGCTTCCGTCATAAGTGCGGGGACGGATGGAATTGAACCGGTCGTTATACATCCGGCAAAGTCTGTCCCGGCGCTCCGGGTCTTTCCAGATCCATTCCTGAAATGCCTCTTTGATAAGCTCCTGCTTGCCCTGCGCAATAGCGGTTTCTTTTTTGTTCAGCACCGCGTGTTTCTTGCCGTTTGCATCTTCCGGGTAGTCAAAGATCCGCACATCCTTCAGATTCAGCGTTTCTTCGATAATCCTGTATGCGTTGATTCTGTCTGTACCGTAGGTGTTATAGGCGCGGGGACTGCGCTTGTCATAGGACTTCCCCTCGACCTGCCATTCGCCGGTATGCTTACAGAAGTGTACGTGGATATTCCAAGTCATATACCTGGGTGTTTCCAAAAGCTGAAACATAAAGTCCTCGATGATTTCAGGCGGCAGCCATGTCGCGCCGAGACGAACGGAAATTTCCGATGCAGACAAGTCTTTCGGTTGCACAGCAGTCAGCGCCTCCACGTTTGGCGCGTAATCATCCGGGTACAGTTCAGCCGTCCGTTTTGCCAGCGCCAGCTTGTCACGGACATTGCCGGACAGATACTCGTCGGCGGGCAGGTATTTCGGGTGATGGTCACGTTCGCTCATATGCTCCGGATTCAGGAAAATGACGCCGCGAAGCTCCGTATAGAGCTCATCTTCCGGTTTGCCGGTGAGTTGCGTCATATATTCCATGTCTACCTTTGTCTTTTCGGCAAGTGACAAAGCCAGCGCTTCAGCAGCGGTATCAACCGACTGAACGATAACCTTTTGCTTTATCGTGCGCTTGGTAAACATATCCGCCTTGCGAACAAAGTTGCCGTCATCGTCCAGCACTTCAAGAGAAGCGAGCAGACAATACGAACTATCCGAAGAGAACGCTGTGGTGTTCCCGCGAGAGTTTATGAGTCCATACCTTTCGCTGAAATCGTCGTATAAAGTATTGAGCTTTGCCTGCTCAGCCTGAATGTCGGCATCTGGGTAATCATCGGTTTGCAGGTCAATCAGCCTGCGAACGCTTTCCCGAATGCCGATCAGCCCCTTGATCCGGTTTTTCGCGGTATCTGAAACCTCTACCGGATTCATACGGCTGTTTTCCCGGTAATAGATCTCTCCGTCAACAATCGTGTAACTGAAATTTCTGACTTCCGGGTCTGCGGGAATAGAACGGTCTTCTTCGTCACTATCAAGCTCGGCAAACTCAACCTCGGTAACCTGCCCGTGAATATTTTGGATCGCAGCCGTCAGCAAATCGTTTAACGGCTGGTCTTCGTAGGACTCGCAGGTCGGTGTCGGACCATAGGGACCGCTGACCACCTTCATTTCGCCGAGAATCATATCGGGGTTATCAACGAAGTATTGGTTCATCGTGATCCCGTTGGAATCTTGACCGAGGTGTACCCAATCGGGTTCGATGTCAATCAGACGGTCGCGCTTCTGAAGGAACAAAATATCCGCTGTGACTTCGGTGCCTGCCGCCGCCTTGAAGGTTGTGTTTGGCAAACGAATCGCACCAAGCAACTCCGCTCGCTGCGCGATATATTTCCTCACCTTCGGGCTTTCCTTATCCATTGTGCCTGACGAAGTGATAAAGGCAATCACGCCGCCCGGTCGAACCTTATCCAGAGTCCGCGCGAAGAAGTAGTCATGAATGAAAAAGTTGTACTTGTTATATCGCCGATCATTGACCTTGATCTGCCCGAACGGGACGTTGCCTATGGCCGCATCAAAGAAGCTGTCCGGCACCGTGGTGGATTCAAAACCCTGTACGGCTATGCTGTTACGCTGATATAACTGCTGCGCGATTCGTCCGGAAATCGGATCGAGTTCAACACCATAAAACTGAGAGTTCTGCATTGAATCGGGCAGAAGTCCCATAAAGTTGCCGATACCGCACGACGGCTCCAAAATGTTCCCGTTACGGAAGTTCATGTTCTCCAGCGCCTGATACATCGCGCGAATTACCACGGGCGGCGTGTAAAACGCCGTCAATGAGGATTCCCGCGCCGCCGCGTATTCTTCTTCGGTCAGCACAACCTTGAGTTCAAGGTAATGAGGGTTGTCTTCTCTGAAGAACTCCGACAAACCACCCCAGCCGACGTAATCGGCAAGAATGCGTTGCTCATTGGTGTCGGCAAGCCGATGTTCATTCTCCAGCTTTTTGAGGAGCTGAATTGCCATAATGTTGTGGTGGAACCGTTCCAGCGGCGTACCGACGCCGATGTCGTCGTTTTCGATACGGTAATTCGTCCGATATTGAGACGAAATTTCAGGGAGCAGGACATGCGGTGTTTCTTTGAGCTTTCTTACTGGCTGCGGAGGTGCAAGATCTGTTTCTTGCTGTTTTTCAAACGCTTCTTCTGCCTCTACGATCATGGAATCGAAGGTTTCATTACCGAGGATGGAAATGATCTCGTCGTAGTCTGCACAATCGACACCGTGAACCTCTGTCTGGTCAACCGTATATTCAAATCGAAGTTTTTCAAGATTCAGATAAACCTGAATTTCATGCTCGCCGTCACCGGTTGTACTGTAAACAAGGGAAATTCTGCTCTTGTCAAGATCAGGTTCAATCGTATGACTTGTTTCAGGGAAGTTGACATTATAGAAGTTCAGAAGAGCATCAAATACACGTTGTTCTCCCTCAACAATCAGTGTGGGGGAACGCTCGGTTCTGACACCCTGCAGCGGCGGATCAAGAGATTCAAGGAAGCTCTTATCAATCGTGTGACCTTCATTATCCTCATAGAACACCAGCACCATCGGAACACCGTAGTGGTTTTCTTCTTGAACATCCTTTTTAAATTGGTATTCACTGGTGTATTCGATCCGCTCCCGTACCTGTCCGTCCGTATGCAGATATTCAATCGCGCCGACAGGCTGAGAATGCGTCGGATCTTCCTTGTTCGTGGAAACGATAGGAACTGTTTTTCGAACGCCGTCTTCAAGGGTTGAAACAACCACGTCGATGCCGCGGTCAAGCAACATATCGGTATATGTGCCAAGGATATGAGCGGGGATTCCGCACATCGGGACGCGTTCCCCATCTGTCATCAAGCGCGACGTCAGAACAAGATCAAGCTCTGCAGCCATCTGACGCGCGTCTTCGCCGAACGCTTCAAAGAAATCGCCGACCTGATAAAGAACAAGTCGGTCGGGGTATTCAGCTTTTATATCGCTGTATTCATCGTAAAACGTTTTCGGCTTTGACTCCGCGCCGACGTCATGGAACACCTTCGTCCCGTCAGCTCCGTATTCCGCTTCGTGCCGGTCAATCTCCCGCGTCGCGTCTCTGTCCGCCTGATAGGAGATGATTGCCTCATTGATTTGACGGATGTTATCATCTGTGAAATCCTCATAATCCGGCGATGACGCATATTCCGCTTCCACTTCTGAATACAGTGAAGGAACCGTCTTTTCCGCAATGATCGTGTCCGCAGCGTCATTCAACGCATTCAAAAACTCTTCCGGTCTGTCGCCGAACTGTTTATAAAAATCAAGGAACTGATCGAATGAAACCGAACATTCAACGAAATGTCCTTCCGTAGAAGGATTGTCCGCGAAGTATATCCACGTCAGTGTTTCGTTTTCTTTATCAAGGTAGATGTGATCGGAATCATAGGCGATTGCCGGTTCAGTCACGACTTGAAGATACTTGCTGTTCAGCGGGTTTTCCCTTACCTTTTCGTCAAACTCCGCTCTCGCCATCTCTTTGTGCATCAGTGGGAATGTGAGATCAAACAGCTCGACCGTTTCCTCACCATACGAAAGCAGCTCATATTCCTGGGAACCGATATATACCGTATCACCTAAAGAGAGAACTAATTGTTTCTCCGGTTCGGGCGGCGGGTTCAGCTCATCGTAGGTGGGTTCAAACGGCCTTGCGATATCGCCGTTCAGGTCGTCCAGAACCGATTGTGCACGGTCCGTCAGATGTGTATTCTCTGCAATAATTCGCTGCATTGCTTCTTTCAGCGCAGGAAGAACAAACACATCTGGGTTGTCGCCATATCCCTTTGCTGTTTTCTCACCGGAAGCAAACAGCCGGGCAAATCCATTTAGGATAAAGGCGTTCAGTTTGGCGTCTGTGTTGTTAAGCTGTTCTTGGTAATCGTTGTAATCACGAACGACGGATATAAAAGCTTCGGTGATACTGCCTCTTTGTTCTCTTACTTCCTGTGCGCGAACATAGTCGGGGTATTCTTCCCTCTCGGCACGGTTCAGATACCGGTCGGCGCGGATCAGTTCGTCGATTCTTTTGGCAACCTTGTTCCACGGCAAAAGTACGTGGACCGAATCGGGATTGTTTTCATGTAGCGTCCTTATGGAGAGTCCCTTGCCATCATGCTCTGCCCACAAATCGGTTCCGGGAACGGCGTCAGAGTGTCCGCCTGTTCCGTATTCGTTTTTGAGGAAAGCAGCGTTCTTTTCAGTTCCTTCTTGTTTTAAGAACTGCGTGTAAATACGCATTTTTCCTTCGCTGTATCCGCTTCCTCCACAAAGCACATAATCAATCGCGGCTTGCGGGATCGCAAAGGGTTGTTCCGGCACAATAGAGGATTCCCCGAAAAGATTGATTTGACTTTCCGCACTTAACATTTGTCGTTCATTCGGCGTAAGCCATTGTTCCATCAGTATTTGTCCGTATATATCGTCTGCAACCTGCCGCCAGTACATAAAGACTTCTTTTTCTCTTGATGGATAGTGGCCGCGCCAAAGGTTCAGTACATCGTCATACGCCCTATACCCTACGCGCTGGCCGCTTTCAAGGATGTGTTCCACATAGGTGTTATCAAACCAGCTTTTAACAAAATCGCCACGCTCTCTGCGGTCCTCGTGCTCCGCAAAAAACGTGGCGATTTCAAGTCTGTGTTCTTTCAGCGCGTCGCAATTCCGTAGCAGCTCGGCTTTTTCGTGATCCTCGCTGTAAAACGGTATGTCACTCCGCGCATTAAAGTCGTGTCCGCTTAACTGTAAACGAGTTCCTTGAGTACGATCTCTTCCGCGGCGTTCCGGATGTTGTTCATCCTCGCCACCCAGAGCATCTGATCCGATGCCTTCAGCGCTTCGTTCACGCCCTGTGACTGTGCCATCTCCTTCGTCAGCTTCTCCATCATCTCGCTCGCTGTCCGGTCGATCTCGCTCAGATGATCCCACAGCGTATCGTTCATTGCCATTCTGTTCCAAAGGACCTTTTTGCTCTGTTGCAGGTACGTTTTGCGAAGCATTCCGTATTTGCCCAGAGGCGGGTATTTCTTTTCCGGCAAGGTCAGATTCGGGATCAAATAGTCGCCCTGTTGTCTGTACGTCAGTTCCATGTTCATTGCTCCTTTCGGTTTTGATTTGATTTGCGCTTTCATCATAGCGCGGTCTTTCCGGGTTTGCAAATGTGCGATTTGCATTTCTTTCGGCAATTTGCAGATTGCGGACGGTGCTTTCGATCTCTCGCAAGCCCATTTCTGCAATGTCGCTGACAGCCGTACCGTAAAGAGAAATCGTATCAATTGTATTGAAAAAGAAGATCGGATGGAAATACTCGTCAAAGAAATCTTCTCTTTGCGCCAGACCGCAGCGGGAGAGCAGCATATATTGCGTACTTCTCTGCAGCGCCTCACGGAATACAACCTCAAGCCCCTCGGCGTTCAAATCAGTAAGATACCCCTGGTCGGGCCTTTCGGACAGTTCGGTAAGGTAATCCTGCATATTGTCTTCCACAAGATTTTTCGCCGTGGAAATGAGCGCGTGGCGAAAGTCGGATTTATCCTCAAGCTCGCCGAAGCTGTCTTCAAGTGCCGTGATAATATCGCTCTGGTAACGCTCCTCCGCCTGCCATAACCGGATCTCCTGTCCATACCGATTATGGGTGTCGCTCACGTCAAAAACATAACGCAGTCTGGGTACGGTACCGCTGTACGTCACAAGCGCGATACCCTTTGCGCCTTTGTTCACCCACCGGTTCATACGGTCATTCCAGAAGCCGATCTCGGCGCAAGCGGTGGCGTCGGGGCGCTGGGCGTGAATTAAGATTTGGTCGTTAAACGAGTACTTATAGTTGTTCGCCGCCGTGCGAAGGAACGCCATCCATCTGTCGTCATCCTTCGCATTCTCCAGCATTTCGCTTTTTAATCCGTCCTGAATAATTTGCAGCTTGCTTGGCATTATTACTCACCTCACTCCGAACAGAGAAAGGCGTAAAAGGCACCGGCTTTCATACTCTCCTGCAAATCACAAAGCAACCGAAGTTCTTCTGTTGTGATGTCGGGAAGCTGCACCATATCCGCCGGCATCATGGCGATAATCTTTTCTTCAGATGTCAGCCCCGCGGAAATGACCTTGTCAAGCAGCTTCATCTTCTTTGCTCTCATGGAAACCTGTTTTGCCATTGGCTTTTTCCTCTCTTTCTTATTAATTGGGTTATCTTGCATAGTCCCTCGCTTTCTGCTTCGGCAGCGCCGGGATGTCCCAGCCATACACCTTTGCGATATCGTCGCCGAGCCGTCGGGTGACGCGCGTAATGTCCGATCTTGTTGCGACACCCCGGTAGAGCTTGTACTTGAGCGTTTCCTTTGCGGCGTCCGACACACCGTCTTTGTATGCACGGTAGATATAATGGTTAGTGCCATCGTGATGAACCGCTTCACAGCAGAAATCGCCGCGTTTGTCGATGAACCATGTGTTGTAATCGCAATCTGAATACAAGCAATCCCGGATGTTGCCGCTGGGGATCTCCTTGTATCCCATCCGTCTGCCGTTCCAAAGCCCGAGATCGGCGATCACAAGAATCGGATCGGAAAGCTGGATGTTAAGATTGATACGCTCATCGTCGAGATAATCGCCATTGATTTCGTACATTCTCTGCATCCGTTCATCTTCGGTCAGTTCGGGATACTCCGCTTCAAGATCGTCCTTCCAGTCCTCATAGTCCACGTCACTTGTCCAAATAATATGTCTGTCGTCAGCCATACAAATCACTCCTTTCCTTTGATATGTAAAAGCCGCAGGTCAGAAAAGAAACAAAGAATCCTGCGGCTGAAAAGAAAAGACAGCGCCGGAGGTCAACGAGCACTGTCTTATAAATCGTATTTAATTGTTTATTTCATATTCACAAACCGGAATTTAGCTGACACATTTTAATTCAATTACAACTATTTCCGGCCTGTTATTGAAACGAATAGGTATGATGCTGTTGCCGATTCCTCGGCTGACAATCATAGTTGTGTTATTTCGAGTATATTTACCGGCAGTATATTTCGGAAAGAGTCCCTGATTAGGAGCAACAATGCCGCCTATAAACGGCAGTCTGAATTGCCCTCCGTGTGCATGTCCGCTCAGCACCAGATTAATATTTTCTTCAACATAAGCCTCAAACGTCTCCGGGCGATGAGTCAGCAGTATACAATATTCCTCGGATAAGTTCATTTGGTTTAGCTTTGTTTGAAGCATACTTTGCTGAACAGCAGTATCCCTTTCTGTAAAATCCGGATCATCCAATCCAGCAAGCTGTATCGTTTGGCCGTTTTTTTCTAATCGGATTACCTCATCATGAAGAATTTGGACATTCTCGGCAAGCAACATCTCCTCCAGTTCAGAGAATTGCTTGCCAATCCAAGCTTCATGGTTACCGGTAACATAGTAGCATGGGGCAATCTGCATCAGTTTGTGTACAAGAGCAATAGCTGTTTCCATGTCGGTTCTATTTGAGTCAACTAAGTCTCCAGTAATTGCTATAATGTCTGGGTGTTCTTCCTCTATTTTTCTTATTATCTGACTATTGTCACTGCCAAAACGCGCATTATGCAGATCTGATACTACAGCAATCTTAAAACTATCAAACGAATCTGGCAGCTGATTACTCGTTATACTATAGTGAGTAACACCTACAGTCACATTTCCCCATATTGTCCACAGAACAAGTACCAGAAGCAGTATCGCAAGGATGACTGCTAAAT
>JAEEGL015195347.1_pt1 | contig 22842 bp, 22 predicted proteins | sample 9134231 | NCBI WGS metagenome assembly JAEEGL01 (sample SAMN16246548, study PRJNA631951) | gut metagenome | biome: gut microbiome; feature: rumen; material: fiber-attached | host: Bos | place: Iran: Karaj | collected 2018-10 | reverse complement strand
GTATCTGAAAGAACCCTTAAGGGGAGTTTTGGAGGAATGCGAATCCGAGAGCAAGGTCACGGGAGACATGAGGATGGCACTTATCTCCATGGCAGATAAGATCGAACATCCAAGGTTTAAACAGCTTGTTAGAAACCTTGAGATAACGGCAAGATACAGTGCGGATTTTACAGCTCTTGTATCGGATTCCCGCAGAGGAATGAGGGAATATTTAAGTCAGAACCGTGACAGAAAAGGGATGCTGCGTGAGGCGGGCATCAACATGGGACTGCTTATCATAATGTCGGTAATAGTGCTTCTTGTGGTTAACCTCCTTATCGGCGGAGGGATCGGGGCCATACTTTTTGGGACATTTGTGGGGCATATAGCAATGGGGGCTATGGCTTTTATAATGATCCTGTTTATGGTACAGGTCTTTACAATGAACAAATAGACGGGGGGTTAAAGGGGGAAATATGGGAGAAAAATTTATCAATCTGACAGCACTCATAGCAGCTCTTTGCTTTGGTGCTATCGTAACGCTCATGGGGGCAAGGCATCCTCCAAAAAGAATGATCGGGGGAGTAAGAGAGTTTATCGGGATGCTGGAAGGCAAGTCAAAAAAGAAGGGCGCTTTGGACGCTATGAAATCTTTTTTTGACAAGAACGGTGCAACATTTCATTACGGGAAAAAGATAACACCTATTAAACTGATGTTGATCTCGTTGTTCATGTTTGCGCTTGGATATGTAACGGTGATGAAAATATCCTTTGCCCTTGCAGCTTTGGCAGGTGTGATTCTTGCGGCTCTTCCTTGGATACTGCTTCCGATCCTGAACCGGTCGGATAACGAAAAGATGCTTCCGGACCTGCAATCCGTATATCACGGATTGGCTGTGCAGATAAAGGCGGGAGTACATGTTTCGGATGCTCTTTCCGAAATGTATACCTGCATCGGAAATGCCAGATTAAGAGCCGCATTTATGAATCTTGGAAGCGATATTATCCTTAAGTCCGATCTATTCTCCGCGCTGGAAAACTTCCAGCTTATGTTTGATAACAGGTACATAGATTCCTTGTGCATTACTTTGCTGCAGGCTCTTGAATCCGGACAGGCGGGAGACTTATTGAAGGATATAGGGGATCAGCTTAAAGATATGGAAAAAGCGGTACTTGAAAAGAAGAAGGGAAGACTGGACAGGAGCCTGACATTTTACCAGCTGGGTATGTTGGCAAGTGTTCTGGCAGTTGCACTTTACGCCTGTGTAAGTTTCATGCTGGCTCAGGCGGTGAATATGGGGTAATAATTTATTTTTTAGGAGGGTATATGTCTGATTTATTGAAAAAAGTCCGTCGTGTATTGCTTAGAAAAGAAAAGGGTATCGACGGCATTCTTGTAACCATTGGTTTGTGTATCATCGCACTTGTTCTGTGCGTGGTCATGAAAGATGCACTTGCTCAACTTATAACGAATATTACGGATTCCATGTCCACAAAGGCACAGGAGATCCTGACCGGCGCGGCAAGCGGCGCGTTAATGCCGGTATTTTTCATGTGAGAAATTCTGTATGAGAAAAATATTATTAAAAAAGAGCGACGGGAATATCGGGGATCTGATGTCCCTGGCTATATTTATTCTTACTATGCTGAGCGTACTCATTTGCTTTTTTGAGTGCGTGGGACTTATGAGGGTGAGGGAAGATGTCAGTCAGCTCGCACGAAAATATACTTTGACTGCGGAGACGGAAGGGTTTATAAGCGGCGACGAAAAGGCTTCTCTTATAAGAGAATTACAAGACCTTGGAATCAGTGACATCGACTTAAGCGGAACCACATTTGACAGAGTCGGTTTTGGAAATATCGTAACGGTAAAGATTTCCGGAAAGATAAAGGGGAGATATAACTTTTCGGAGATGAGGGCGTCAACGGCAAAATACTAGAAAAAGAGGGGTATCCATGGAGAAAAATGTTTTTGGTCTGTTCTCACTTTTATTTGTGCTTGTGATGATGGTGAGCGTGCTGAATATCTCATCATACAAGGCTGCGTCGGACAGACTGGAGGATGCCCTTGCATCAAGCGGACTTGCGGCCAGTCTCATAGACATAAGACAGTATGGGATCGACCACAGTATAGTGATATCTGACTTTGAAGATGCGTATTCAAAATACAAACAGACTCTCGAGATCAATCTTGGACTTTCAGAGGGCCGGCCGGTTGGCAGCAGCTATATCGGAGGCCCGGTAAGTCTCGACGTCTTCAGAATATACAATGTTACGGGCAATCTTGTTACAGAGATAGAAGTGACGGATTCCGGAGCACTGACTCTGGGCGAGGGGGAACTTGGCTTGATGAGAGCACCCAACGGCCAAGTGATAGAAAAAACAGGAATCTACAGTGAGATATCCTTTCCGCTTAAGTCGAATTTTGCGAAAAATATTATGGCACACAAAAGCAAGTTGACATTTGTTGACACTTTTTAGGAGGTTTTCTGGGATGAAAAAAATAAAAAGGAAGGGAAATATGACACCGGGATTGGTGGTGGCGGCTTTTGCGGCGGCTCTTGTAGTATATGCCCTTCTGATATATACGGAAAAGAAGGCTATGGCAAAAGAGGAGACTGTCTATGTTGCTGTGGCTGCGGCGGAGATAAAAAAGGGGGATGAACTGTCTGGGGAAAATGCCGCAGGACTCATGGAACTAAGGGAAGTCCCGAAGTCTTTGGCTTATGAGGGGGTTGTGCTTGATCTTAATGAACTTGAGGGAAAGCAGGCATTCATCGGAATAAAAAAGGGTGAGATGATCAGTACCGACATGGCGGCTGAGGTGTTTAAGCCGAAAAGCGAGATGAAGGAGCCGGTGCTTATAGGATTTAAGGCCGAGGACTACTATCAGACCGCGGGAGGCAGGATCAGGCCCGGAGACAGGATACATATATATCTTCAGGATGAAAAAGGTGAGATCGGTCTTAGGTGGAGCAATGTATATGTTGCGGATGCCTTTGATTCTGCGGGGGATCCGGTGGCTGTATCGGATGCAGGAAAAACTCTTCGCTATAACATCTATATGGAGAAAGGGGATGTGGAAGAGTTTTACAGAAAGCTGGATGCAAAACTTGTTAGGATAGCGATAGCTTCGGATTAAAAATTTATCCGATATTTATGGGGGAAACAGGGGATGAAAAAATTTTCTTTTTGCGCAGGATTTATTGCGCTGTTTTTGTGCCTGTTTTTGGGCTCTGACCTAAAGGCGGATGCAGCTGATACGGCCCGGGCTTTCTTTGCGGGAAATCCCAATGTAACTCTGGCGCCTGACGGAAAAGCATTTACCTTCGGACTTGGTGACACAAACACCGAAAAGCGCGAAGCGAGATATAAAAACTATGTTGTAAACATCAACGGAGTTGTCGGATTACCGGATGCAAAAGTGGGTATGCATGAATATGAAGGCGTAAGAAGGGGAAAAGTTCCGGTTGCATATTGGAAACTGGAGTTCTGGAGTGCTTCATGCATTCATTCCGGAATACTTTATAATCTGTCATGGCATGGACTCTCGCAGATGGGAGCAACCATTGTCAACTGCAGGGGCAAGTACCCACCGGGATGGAAGCCCTATTGTGCTATATGTGGGGAACTCATTGAAGATGCTTTATTTTATATGTCGGATAGTGTTGCGGCAACCATTGGTTATCTTCCTTCCGGCACGGAATACAATACATATTTTTATCTATGTCCTTTTGACAGATCGGTGGAGACGGAATTCAATATTTTACACACCTGCAAATGCCTTTCTCCAAACATGTACAAAGTATGTTATGTTGGAGGAAACGGAGCAGCGGGCAGTATGGGAACGGACGAGTTCTATTACGACAATGCCCGGGAGTATGAGGGGGATATAGTGATTCCCCAAACGAGATTATCTCAAAATTTATATAAAAAAGATGGGTATCTCTTCAGAGGATGGTCGCTTAAGGAAGGTGGAGCGGCAGTGATATCAAACGGAGAGGCCTGGAAAAGTGTGCAGGAAAAAGTCGGCGCAGCATCAATGAAAAATGAGGAGGTAATCTATCTGTACGCTGTCTGGGATAGAGTAGATTCTTCTCTTGAATTATCTTTTAAAGGAGCTTACATCGGAAATAATAAAGATTCCCTTACAGTTAGTAAGGAGTACGGATATAAGTATACTCTTCCCGAACCTAAATACAGTACGGTGAAGATAAGTTTTAACGGAAACGGAGGAAACGTTGAGGGGAAAAACACTGACTATAGCATTGATGCCGCAGCAGAGTTTTCGGAATGGAAAGTACCCACAAATCTTCGTGGAAAAACCGACGGTAAAGTGTATGTTTTTTCTTCTGAAATTTCCGGAAGCAAGGACAGATTGACTGCCATATGCCGTATCCGCCCGATTATTTTGCCTTCTGCTCAAAGAAGCGGATATAACTTTACAGGATGGTACGATGCGGGGGGAGTGTACGCAGGAGGGCCGGGGGAAGAATATGTCCCATCATCCGCATGTACACTCACTGCCGGGTGGGAGAAAGTTACTCTTGTGCTTAATGCGAAGTGTGACTATAAAAGCAGCGTTAACGGTGGTAGAGGAGCTGTGGACCTTGACTGGGAGGCAACGGGTGGTGCCTACGATTCTGCGTATAGGATTTATATGAGTGAGGATGGATCGAGGTGGAGTATTCTGGGAGAAAATGGTGTGGAGTCCGTTTCAAACATCATCAGCAGATCCTTTAATTATACCGGGGCGGAACAGTGTTATCAGGTGACTGAAACCGGAGTTTATAAGGTGGTATTATCCGGAGCTGAAGGTGGATCTTACGGCATAAATCCCGGAGGAAAAGGGGGAAGGATCACTCTTAGGCTTTGGCTTATACAAGGAGAGACTCTAAGCATATCGTGTGGGGGAACAGGCCAGGGGGGATATTTACTTTCGTTAATATACTTGGGAGGATATGGAGGCGGTGGAATAGGCTATGGAGGATCCGGCGGCGGAGGAGCCACAAGCCTTTATATAACCGATAAAAAAGGTGCGAAACATCTTGTTGCAGTATCCGGAGGCGGAGGCGGAGCTTCTGTGTTTTCGGCCGGAGGAGCAGGTGGGAGCAGTTCACGAGTATTTCCCAGTGGTTATAGCAGTGACGGAGCATTCTTTAATTCTTATATATCAGGTTGTACTGCGTATACGCTATTCAGTAGCGGCGGTGGCGGTGGCTTTAATCCGGGTTATCCGGGAACCATCACCTATACGAGACATGTTCATACCCAGGGGGATCCCTCCTGCAGATATCATGTTCACTCAGGAAATTCAAAGGATGGTGGCGGCTGCTATTCCGTAAAGGAGATTACGAAAGAGAGTATTGATTGTGAAATTGTGTGCTATGCATCCGGTACTGCATCATATGTTTGCGGTAATCCGGGATGTGGGCAGAACGCAACCTTATATGATTATAAAGAGTATGGTTATTTTAACGGAATGTGGCATTATACAGGGTCTTTTGGGTATCCCGTCTGTCCCAGGTGCGGGGACAATCACGGGGTGCCGTTGACAGACGGACGTACTTCCGGAAGCGTGACTGTCACGAGAGAAAACACGGTCTACAAGCTTGGATGCGGACTTGATGAGGGATTTAACTGCACCAATAATAATTTAAACGATACTTTAGACAACTATTCTAGTTCCGCTTCCGGAGGAGGAGCAAACTATGTGGATAGGACAAGACGGGAGTATTCGGTCATCGATGTGAGAGCCGAAGGTGCGGATTGCATCGGCGTAAATTCAGGGAACGGTTCCGCCGCTTTGGAATCTGTGATCACGGGATGCCGGTTTGATAATGAACTATCGGATATTGCCGCTCCGGATAAGGCAGCACCCGGTAATATCCCCGGATATACAATGAAATCCACAGAGGGAAAAACTGTGACTGTAAGCTGGGATGCCGCAAAAGATATGGGAACAAAATATTATTTCAAAGCGGATAATTATTCTGTTTCATCCGGAAATGTTGCAGTGGTATCAAACATCGTAAGCAGAAATCTCATGACCGGTATCGCGGGATATTACGTGAGGGAGGATTCATCAGGAACTACTTCCGTAAATGCGGGAAACGCAAAACTCACAACGGCACTAAAATGGGATGTTACAGTAGATTCTTCCAAGACCAAATACCTTCATGTAGCGGCGGTGGACAAGGCCGGAAACATAGGGCCTACAACTCATATTGCCATAGATCCGAAGAACTCAAAGATCGATCCTTGTTGGGATATTTTAACAAAGAAATTACAGATCCTGCAGGGAGATAATGTACATGGTGCCGGAGGGTCTTCATACTATGTGAGGGCAGACGGAAAAGAACCTTTTTATCTCAAACTTGAAGCATATATGAACGGGCCCGCAAGAGATAGCTACCAGATAGATAAATGCTATTTTAAAGATAAAGGCGGATATTCAAACTATATTTCCGTAGGGCTGGCAAACTCGGTGCCTATTTCCGACGGAAAAGTGGCAAACAGTGATCTTTCATACGGAAGCGGAGGATTGATGCCCATAAGCAGGTATTCATATACAGACGGGACTCGTAAGGATTCCTGTAGCGCTGTCAACCTGACCCAGGGCTTCGTGGCCGGGGCGGATAAGGACGGGCTTTCACTTACCGTGATCCCCGGTGCGGAAGCAACGGAAAAGAAAGGAGTCGGAAATGTTTATTCCTCGGATTCAACAAAGGATGCCGCAAACGGAATTAAACTGATCTTTGACGGAAAGGGACCGGTGATCACCGGACTTGAAAGTATCGATCCAAAGAAACTCTTTATAGACGTATCGGAAGAAACAAAGAGTATGAGCATACGTGCTTTTGATAAGGGGGCCGGTCTTGATGCGGATAACTCATATCTCAGGATCCTAAACAAGGACAGCGCATGCGAAATGAAAATTAAATTCAGTGAGGGTACGGATGGAACTATCAGACTCGATTTTACCAGAGACAGGCTTGAGGAACTGTTCTGTTTCGGCTCATTTGAGATCCAGGTATATGCGGTGGATCTTGTTGGAAACATCACAGAGGAAAGCATCCGCGGAGTCGGCTTTGATATGGATACGGATGTTGTCAGATTACTGGAGTCCCTTGACGGGAAAAAGATCTTTGCCAGAGGGGAAAGCGGAGATCTGTACATAACAACAACGGGGTTTGTGGAGAAAGTGGAAGTATTTTTCCCGGATGAACTTTCGGAGTATAACGCGGTATTTGATTACACCGATGATCCCGAGGTGGAAAAGAAAGAGGTGATCAGATTTATGATCCCCTTGTATGACATACCGGAGGGCGACTGGGATTTCACCATAAAGGTTGTTGCCCACAAGGGGGAAGAGGAGTTGGAAAGCCACCCGAGAGTCAGCGTTGTGAGTGTTTCGGGAAGCGTGCTTGATGAACTCAGAACAGGTTTGGAATAATGTACCTTAAGATTTGTTTCATCATTGTCCAGGGGCTGCTGTTTACGGCAGCCCTTATGGACGTTTTTAAGCAGGAAGTATACGATATTTTGTGGATGATATTCGTGCCTCTCTGCACTGTGCTTTTGATCGTGAGAGGGGAAGCGACGCTGCCTGTTTTTATAAGCCTGATGATATATTATATCATTCAGGAAGTAATTATGGCCCGCGTATACGGAAGGGCAGACTGCCATGCCCTTTGGTGTTGCGGCCTTTTATTTTCTGCATTCGGGGCGGAACTGGAAGTATATGCTGTTCATGTGGCGGTGACCTTTGTCTTAATTTGTGTTGTACAACTCATAAAAAAGAACATCGGCCCCAGTTTAAAGCTTAAGAAAAAGATAGCAATGATACCCTATATTTTAGTGGGATTTTGGCTTGTCTTTGTGCTATGTGTTCCTTGATAATTACATAGTATTTTGATAAAATATAACGGATTGTGGGATATTGTCAAAAGGGGGTTCCGAATGACTGTTTCTATCTGTATGATCGTTAAAAATGAAGAGCAGGTGCTTAAGAGATGTCTGGACAGCTGCGCCGACCTGGCGGATGAGATCATCATCGTTGATACGGGCTCTACGGATGCAACTAAGCAGATTGCAGCCGCATATACGGATAAGATATATGATTTTGAGTGGATCGGTGATTTTTCCGCGGCAAGAAACTATGCGTTCTCGCTCTGCACCATGGATTACATTTATTCCGTTGACGCAGATGAAGTTCTGGACGAAGAAAACCGTGAAAGATTCCGCATCCTGAAGGAGAATCTGCTTCCGGAGATAGAGATCGTGCAGATGAAGTACGGCAATCAGTTGGAAAACGGAACGGTTTATAATTTCGATGAAGAATACAGGCCGAAGCTCTTTAAAAGATTAAGGACCTTTACCTGGATAGAACCTGTTCACGAAACCGTCAGGATAGACCCCATCGTGTTTGACAGCGATATAGTGATACAGCACAGACCTGTTTCTGTCCATAGCGGCAGAGATATAGATATATTCAGATCCGTACTCTCAAAAGGAGAAAAAATGTCCCAAAGGCTCTGGGAGATGTTCGCAAAAGAACTTTTCATCTCCGGCAGCGACGAGGAAGTTCTTTCTTCGGAAAAGTATTTCAGAGAATACGAAGAGGAACCCATGGATGCGGATATGCACAAGGTGGTGTGCGCCGTCTTATGCAAGGCGGCAAGGATAGCCGGAGATACGGACAGTTTTTTCAAATACGGAGTAAAGATTCTTGCGGGCGGGGAAGGATGCTCGGAAATATGCTGTGAGATGGGACTTTGGTACGAAAAGAAAGATGATCTTCAGGAGGCTCTTATCTGGTATTACAATGCCGCCTTTGAGACTTCACCCATCATCAGTTTTAAGACCGGCGGAAGCATGCCTCTTGACAGAATGATAGCGATCTACGAAATGATCGGAGACACCGAGCAGGCAGAAAAATACAGGAGGATCAGAAATGACCTGGGAGAATAATGTCAGGAAAGTTGTCCCTTATGTAGCGGGAGAACAGCCAAAGAAAAAAGAGATAATCAAGCTGAACACAAATGAGTGTCCTTATCCGCCTGCGCCTGCGGTTGCAAAGCTTTCGGCCGAGATGGACACAAATTCCTTCAGGCTTTATCCCGACCAGAACAATGAATCCATAGTGAATGCTCTTGCAGAGTATTACAAGGTTAAACCTACTCAGGTTTTTGCGGGAGTCGGTTCGGATGACGTATTAAGTCTTTCGTTCCTGACGTTTTTCAATTCGGATAAACCCATCCTTTTTCCGGATGTTACCTATTCTTTTTATGATGTATGGGCGGATCTTTACAAGATTCCTTACAAGACGGTTCCTCTCCTTGACGACTGGTCAATAGATGTGGAGGGCATGAAGCAGGAAAACGGAGGAGTGATCTTCCCCAATCCCAATGCGCCCACCGGACTTTTCACACCCCTTGATAAAGTGGAAGAGATCATCGCCGCAAACAAGAATGTGGTGGTTATCGTCGATGAAGCATATGTGGACTTTGGAGGAGAGAGCGCCCTGCCTCTTCTTGAAAAATACGAGAATCTGCTCATCGTACAGACATTCTCTAAATCAAGAGCAATGGCGGGAATGAGAATCGGTTTCGCCATCGGAAACGAAAAGATAATCAAGTATCTGAATGATGTAAAGTTTTCATTTAACTCATACACATTAAATATGCCGGCACAGATGCTGGGTGTTCTTGCGGTTAAGGATGACGCATATTTCAAGGAAATAACCGGAAAGATCGTGGAAACCCGTGAGTGGACCAAGAAAGAACTTACAAGGCTTGGCTTTGTATTTCCGGATTCCAAAGCGAATTTCATATTTGCTTCGCACAAAGACGTGCCTGCAAAGGAAATATATAATTATCTCAGAGGACAGAACATTTTTGTAAGATTCTGGGATAAAGAAAGGATTAACAACAGTCTGAGAATAACCATTGGCACTGATGCGCAGATGCGCACACTCATCGCCGCATTGGAAGTATTCCTGGGCTGATATCCAAAAAAAATAAAACGTAGAGAGAAGATCATGAAAAAAGTATTTGTAAATAAGATTTCACAGTTCGTAATAACATTTGTTCTGACACTTGCAGTTTTGACTTTATCATTTGCACTTCCGGTTCGTAACATTCCTACAGTCAGCAATTCGATTGCACAGGAAGAAGATACAATGCTCATAGATCCGGCAGTGGAACAGATAGATGTACAGGAGGAAGAAAAACTTTCCTTCACAGAGAAGATAGCATCCAAGTTTGCAACATCACTTGGAAAATATATACCCGCGGAGCTGGTTGTGGTATTCGTATCCATGCTCCCCATCCTGGAACTCAGAGCAGGACTTTTCGTAGCTAAGTTCCTCGACCTTCCGCTGATAAAAGCAATTCCTTTATGTATAGTTGGAAACATTATTCCCATTCCCCTTATCCTTCTTTTCATCAAGAAGATATTCAAGTGGCTGGGAAAGACAAAGCTCTTCCACAAGCTTATCGAAAAGCTTGAGTCCAGAGCTATGAAAAAGAGTAAGGCACTTGCAAACGGAGAGTTCGTGGGCCTCATGCTCTTTGTAGGAATCCCCATTCCCGGAACCGGTGCATGGATGGGATCACTTATAGCAGCACTTCTTGAAGTGGATTTCAAGAAAGCCATTATTGCAGAGTTGGTGGGAATCGCCATCGCCACTGTGATCGTTTCCATACTCTCATACGGATTGTTGGGATTATTTATTTAACCGTCGGTGATCCGCTGAGGCCCTATCCGAAAGCTTTGATATCCGGAGGTTTTCATGGCATACGAAGAATTTGCATATGTATACGATGAACTGATGGACACCGTGCCCTATGAGAAATGGTGTGAGAGGATCATCGATGCCATAGATGAATACGGCATAACCAAGAGAGTTCGTGCTAAAAGAACAGAATACAGTAGCCCGGAGGAAGCCCTGTCCGGGGAGATAAAGGAACCCACGGAGGAAGAACTCCTTGAGTCCGAGAGAAATCTGGTGGTGGATCTTGGATGCGGTACCGGTACTGTCACGGAAATGCTTTACAGCGACGGCTTTGATATGATCGGTATAGACAATTCCGATGAAATGCTGGAGATCGCATTTGAAAAGAGGGATGAGACCGGATCCGAGATCCTATATCTCAATCAGGACATGCTGGAACTTGAACTTTTCAGCACTGTGGGAACTGTGATAAGTGTGTGCGACAGCATTAATTACCTTACGGGAGAAACTGATTTTGAAACACTTGCGGGACTGGTACACAATTACCTTTATCCCGGCGGATTATTTATTTTCGATTTCAATACGGATTACAAATACCGCGAAGTGATAGGGGACCGGACCATAGCGGAAAACCGCGAGGACTGCAGCTTCATCTGGGAAAACTTTTACGACGCGGAAAAAAAGATAAATGAATACGACCTTACCCTTTTTATCAAGGATGAGGACGGAAGATATGATAGATCTGAAGAGACCCACTTTCAGAAAGGATACGAACCCTCGGAGGTAGAAACGGTTTTAAAGAAAGCGGGCTTTGATATTATAAGGATCACGGACTCCGATAGCGGGGAAGCAGTGTCACCTGTGACGGAAAGAGTATTCGTGATCGCAAGATGTATTAAGGAATGAAAAAATGAGTGATTATATAGTTAGTGCAATGGCTGCGGGAGAGCAGATCAGAGCCTTTGCCTGCACCACCAGGGAACTTGTGGAGCACGCAAGGAGCATACACAACACAAGTCCCGTAATGAGCGCGGCTCTTGGCAGAATGCTTACGGCAGCGGCCATGATGGGAAGTATGATGAAGGGAGAAAAGGATATCCTGACCCTTCAGATAAAGAGTGACGGACCCGCCGGAGGAATAACCGTGACGGCGGATTCCAATGCGAATGTCAAGGGATATGCAAATGAACCGAACGTCATCATCCCCGCAAAGCCCAACGGAAAACTGGATGTATCCGGAGCCATGGGCCCGGGAACCTTGAGAGTGATCAAGGACATGGGGCTTAAGGATCCATATATCGGAGAGGTGGCACTTCAGACAGGAGAGATCGCAGAGGATCTGACATATTACTTTGCGGTATCGGAGCAGGTGCCTTCTTCGGTGGGACTTGGTGTTTTGATGAACAGGGACAACACCGTCAGACAGGCGGGAGGATTTATAATCCAGCTCATGCCCTATGCATCGGATGAAGTGATAGATATCCTGGAAGAAAACCTTAAGAGCCTTGAATCCGTAACCACCATGCTGGACGGAGGAGACACTCCGGAGACCATGCTGGGCAAGGTGCTTAAAGGTCTTGATATAGAATTTACCGGCAAGGGCAAATGCGAATACAAATGTAATTGCAGCAGGGAAAGGCTGGAGAGAGTAATGCTCAGCCTCGGTAAAAAAGAACTTGATGAAATGATAAATGAGGGTAAGCCCGTTGAGGTGGAATGCCATTTCTGCAATACGAAATATGTATTTACACCGGACGAACTTACTAAGCTTCTAAATACAAACCGCTAAAAGAAAACTCAGAAAATTCAGAAAGGTCAGAAAATGAAAAACTACACTAAAGAAGATGTACTCAGATTACTTGAGGAAGAGGATGTTGAATTTATCAGACTGCAGTTTACGGATCTTCACGGAACACTGAAGAATATAGCCGTTACCGCAGGAAAGATCGCAAGCATTCTGGAGAACGGATGCAATTTTGACGCCAGCGCAACAGACGGAGTACCCAGGCTCATAGATACGGAAAGACTTTTGGTTCCCGATTTTTCGACCTTTGATATCCTCCCCTGGAGACCTCAGCAGGGTAAGGTTGCAAGGCTCCTTTGCGATGTCCTCATGCCGGACGGAACTCCCGCAAAGCTTTGCTCCAGACATATTTTGAAGAAGAATCTTGAGAAGGCTGAAAAGATGGGATACACAGTTGAGGTGGGCCCAGAGTGTGAGTTCTTCCTTTTCGAGACCGATGAGAACGGAAATCCTACCGTAGTTACTCACGAGCAGGCAGGATACTTTGATGTGGGACCTCTGGATGAAGGTGAGAATGCCAGAAGAGATATCGTTATGAATCTGGAGGATATGGGATTCGAGATAAACGCATCCCATCATGAGGTGGCTCCCGCGCAGCACGAGATAGATCTCAGCTACGGCGAGGCTCTTGAGACTGCGGACAATATCCAGACCTTTAAGCTTGCCGTTAGGACCATGGCTAAGCGTCACGGACTTCACGCTACATTTATGCCCAAGCCCAAGAACGCCGTTAACGGATCCGGCATGCATATCAATCTTTCCATTACCAAGGACGGAAAGAACATATTCGGTGATCCTTCCGACAAGAACGGAATCTCACAGGAAGCATATTGGTTTATAGGCGGACTTATGAAGCATCTCGAAGGAATGAGTGTTATCACCAATCCTCTTGTAAACTCATACAAGAGACTGAATCCCAATTATGATGCTCCCGTATATATTGCATGGAGCGCAAGAAACAGAAAGCAGATGATAAGGATTCCCGCCATCATGAAGGGGGGGAGTGCCAGGATCGAGCTCAGAAATCCCGACTCTGCATCAAACCCTTATCTTACATTTGCGCTTGTTGTGGCAGCAGGTCTTGACGGAATCGAAAACAAGATCATGCCTCCCGCAGCTATAGATGACAATATCGGACTTCTTTCCGAAGAGGAGAAAAATGCACTTGGAGTAAAGAGACTTCCCGGTAATCTCAAGGAAGCTATAGAAGCCACAAAGGCAGATCCTTTCATTGCCGAGACTCTCGGAAATGATGCTTTCGATCAGTACATCGCAATGAAAGAAAAAGAGTGGAACGACTACAATACTTTTGTTTCGGAATGGGAACTTTCAGAATACCTTAACAGATACTAAACAGGACTCGATATGGCTAACATTATAATAGCGCTTTCGAGACCTGAGGAATCCGGCAGTATAAGAAATATCCTGATGCGAAGCGGATTCCGTTCCATATTCATTGTGGCGAACGGAGCCCAGGCCATAAGCAAGATGGATGATCTTGACGACGGGATAGTGATCTGCGGATACAAGCTGCAGGACATGATGTACGATAATCTGAAGGCCAACATGCCTTACGGATTCGACATGGTACTTTTGGTATCACAGAAGAATGCCGGGGAATGTAACCGTGATGATATCGAAAAATTGATCATGCCACTGAAGGCGGATGCTTTGGTTTATTCCGTTAACCGGGTTGCCGATGAGCAATTCAGACGGCGGAAGAGAGACAGATCAAAACCAAAGGTCAGAAGCGAACAAGACAGAAAAATCATCGAAGAAGCCAAGATGCTCATTATGACCAGAAATCATTTTACCGAGCAGGAGGCTCACAAGTATATACAGAAAAACAGTATGGAAAGCGGCTCGGGACTTGTCGAGACGGCTGAGAAGATACTCACTCTTTTGAAGACCAGATAAGGCCTTTGGAAAGAGTGCCCTTATGGAGAAAACATATGAAGTTTACTAAAATGGAAGGCTGCGGTAACGATTATATCTACGTTAACGGAGCCGAAGAAAAGATCGACCTTGAGAAAAAGCCTGAGATTGTAAGAAAACTCAGCAACAGAAATTTCGGCATCGGCGGAGACGGCGTGATCTTCATTAATCCCTCAAGCGAAGCCGATTTTGAGATGGAGATGTATAATGCGGACGGATCCCGTTCGGAAATGTGCGGAAACGGAATAAGATGTGTCGCAAAGTATGTCTATGACAAGGGACTTACTTCTTCCAAGGAAGTCAGCATCATAAGTGCGGGAAAGATAAAGTACATCACACTCTACACCGTAAAGAACGAAAAACTCCCCAATGGTGAGGAAGCGGTTAAAGCCCGCGTAAATATGGGAAATCCCATTCTGAAACCCGCAGAGATTCCGGTTATCGCCGAGGGTGAAACGGCCATCGACGTACCCATCGAGGTTCAGGGCAAAGAATATAAGATGACCTGTGTGTCCATGGGAAATCCTCATGCCGTTATATTTACAACAGGTGTAAAGGATCTTAAGCTGGAGATCTTCGGACCCGACTTTGAGAACCACAAGCTTTTCCCCAAGCGCACCAACACTGAATTTGTAGAGATCACAGACAGAAGCAACGTGAATATGCGTGTCTGGGAGAGGGGTACCGGAGAGACATTGGCCTGCGGAACCGGTTCTTGCGCTACTGCTGTGGCGTGCATACTAAAAGGTCTCACGGACGATAAAGTAAATGTGCATCTTCTTGGGGGAACCCTTGAGATAGAGTGGGACAGAAAAGAAAACCTGGTGTATATGACAGGTCCCGCGACAACAGTTTTTGAAGGTGAAATAGATATCTGAAAAGCAGATATTAATATATCTATTTAGGAAAGGAAATCTAACAATGGTTAAGGCAAACAGTAATTACTTAAAACTTCCCGGAAGCTATCTTTTTTCCACTATCGGAAAGAAGGTCAGAGAGTACAGCGCAGCTAATCCCGAGGCGCAGATCATAAGACTTGGTATCGGAGACGTAACCCAGCCCATCGCACCCGCTATCATCGATGCAATGCATAAAGCAGTTGATGAGATGGGCAAGGCAGAGACCTTCAAGGGATATGCGCCCGATCTTGGTTATGAGTTTTTGAGAAATACCATTGCCGAGAACGATTATAAAGCAAGAGGCTGCAATATCGAGGCAGACGAAATCTTTGTTTCCGACGGAGCAAAGTGTGACTGCTCAAACATCCAGGAGATCTTCAGCCTGGACAATAAGATCGCAGTGTGCGACCCCGTATATCCCGTATATGTTGACTCCAACGTAATGGCGGGAAGAACCGGAAATTACGATGTAAAGACAGAGACCTGGAGTGATGTTATCTATATGCCCTGCACCGCAGACAACGGCTTTGCTCCTCAGATCCCCGACAAGACACCGGATCTTATCTATCTTTGCTTCCCCAACAATCCCACCGGAGCGACCATTACTAAAGCTCAGCTTCAGGAATGGGTTGACTACGCAAACAAAGTGGGCGCTATCATCCTCTACGATGCGGCATACGAAGCATATATCTCCGAGAAGGACGTTCCCCACAGCATTTATGAATGTGAAGGAGCAAGAACCTGCGCTATCGAGTTCAGATCCTTCTCAAAAAATGCAGGCTTTACCGGCGTGAGACTTGGATTCACCGTTATTCCCAAGGAACTGAAGGCAGGAGATGTTGCACTTCACGGACTTTGGGCAAGAAGACACGGCACCAAGTACAACGGAGCTCCTTACATCATTCAGAGAGCAGGTGAGGCTGTTTACAGTGAGGCCGGAAAAGAGCAGCTCAAGGCTCAGGTTGCTTACTACATGAACAATGCAAAGTATATCTATGACGGACTTAAGGCAGCAGGTTTCACCGTATCCGGCGGCGTGAATGCTCCTTACATCTGGCTGAAGACCCCTAACAACATGACCAGCTGGGAATTCTTTGATTACCTTCTTGAGAAGGTTCAGGTTGTGGGAACTCCCGGAGCAGGCTTCGGACCTTCCGGAGAAGGATACTTCAGACTGACTGCATTCGGCACATACGAAAACACCGTTGCTGCAGTAGACAGGATCAAGAACGCAGGTCTGTAATAAAGAAGGAATTAGTCTATGGATCATACCTGGCTTATTATCTGGCTCGTAATCTTTGTGATATTGGTAGTGATAGAGATGATAACAACCGGCGTAACAGCAGTCTGGTTTGGCTTGGGTGCCCTGGCGGGAGCGGTGGCATGCGCTCTCAAGGCGCCGGTCTTTGTCCAGATAATCGTGTTTGCGGTCGTATCATTTTTGCTGATCGCATTTGTGCGTCCCGGAGTTAAGCGAAAATTTGATAAGAGCAGAAGACAGAACAGTCTCAGAAAACTGATAGGTTCCAGAGCACTTGTTGTGGGCGAGATCGACAACTTAAGAGGCTGTGGTGAGATCAGGGTCGGAGACGCAGAATGGGCTGCCAGAAGCTGTGAGCGGGGAGTGGCCATACCCGAAGGCGCCATCGTAAGGGTGGCGGATGTTCAGGGGGATATGATGATCGTTCACATGGATGAATCCCTTGACTACAACATGGAGATCAGAGATTCGGATGCCAGGCTGGATCCCGGCATCAGAAACAGGTATCAGTAATATATGACGGAGGTTTGAAATGGATTTACGCGGACGTGATTTTTTAAAATTACTTGATTATACTCCCGAGGAGATAAGCTATCTTCTTGATCTGGCAGCAGATCTTAAAGATAAAAAGAAAAAGGGAATCCTTGTTGATCACCACAGGGGAAAGAACATCGCACTTATATTTGAAAAGACCAGCACCAGAACACGCTGCTCCTTTGAGATAGCCGCACATGATCTTGGAATGGGAACTACATACCTTGATCCCAGCGGATCCCAGATCGGAAAGAAGGAATCCATTGCGGATACAGCCCGTGTGCTTGGAAGCATGTTTGACGGAATAGAGTATCGTGGATACGGTCAGGAAATCGTTGAAGAATTGGCAAAGTATTCCAAGGTTCCCGTATGGAACGGACTCACCAACGAGTTCCATCCCACTCAGATGCTGGCAGATATGCTCACCATCGTCGAGGAGTTCGGACACTTAAAGGGTATTAAGCTGGCATACATGGGTGATGCCCGTTACAATACAGGCAACTCACTTATGATCGCATGCGCAAAGATGGGTATGCATTTCTATGGATGTGCACCCAAGAAATATTGGCCCAACGAAGAACTTGTGAAGACTGCAAAGGAAATTGCGGCTCAGACCGGAGCTACCATCAATCTCACCGAGGATCCCATGGAGGGAACCCAGGGAGCTGATGTTGTCTGCACCGATGTGTGGGTTTCCATGGGTGAGCCCGACGAGATCTGGACTGAGCGCATTGCAGACCTCAAGGCATATCAGGTCAACTCGGCCATCATGAAGAATGCTTCCGAGAAAGCGATTTTTATGCATTGTCTTCCTGCATTCCACGATCTTAAGACTAAGATCGGAGCAGAGGTTGGAAAGAAATTCGGAATCACTGAGATGGAAGTTACGGACGAGGTGTTCGAGTCTGCGCAGAGCCGTGTATTCGAAGAGGCTGAAAACCGTATGCACACCATCAAGGCAGTGATCGATGCAACAGTTTGATCGGTGCGCATCAATATACGAAGCGGAAGAATAAAGAATGAAATCTGAGATACTTGAACTGCTCAGGAGCACAACTGAATATGTTTCGGGTCAGGAACTCTGTGAGCGGTTCGGGGTATCAAGGACTGCGGTTTGGAAAGCCATTGAGTCCTTGAAAAAGGACGGATATACCATTGAGGCTGTGAGAAACCGCGGATATAAACTCTCGGACGAAGATGCAGATATCTTTAACGAAAGAGAACTGGCCAGAGAGTTTGAGAAAAGCAAGTTTATAAGAAAGAGCTTTTTTTATGAAACTATCGGTTCCACCAACACCGAAGCAAAGAGACTTGCGGATGAGGGTGAAGCCGAAAGGATCCTTGTGGCTGCGGACAGACAGGTTTCAGGAAAAGGCAGAAGAGGCCGGGAGTGGGTGAGCCCCGCGGGAAAGAATGTATATTTTTCTTTGATGCTGAAACCGGACATATACCCCGAAAAAGCACCCATGCTGACTCTTGTTATGGCTATGGCTGTGGCAAAAGTATTAAATCATATGAGGCCCGCATCAACTGAAAAGGATATTCCGGAAGTGAATATCAAGTGGCCCAACGATATTTTGATAGGCGGAAAGAAGGTCTGCGGAATACTTACCGAGATGAGTGTTGAAAACACATACATCCATTATGTGGTCATCGGCGTGGGTATAAATGTAAAGAGGCAGTCCTTTGAAAAAGAAATATCCGCCACTGCTTCCAGTGTTGAAAAGGAGTGGGGGATCAGCGTAAACCGCTGTAATTTGGTAGGAAATATAATGAAAGCTTTTGAAGAGTATCTGGAATCTTTCCTTGAGAAAAAGGATCTGTCCGGACTTCGGGAAGAGTATGAAAGCTTTCTTATAAATATGAACAGGGAAGTCAGAATCCTGGACCCCAAGGGAGAGTACAATGCTGTAGCCCGGGGGATAAATACCACAGGTGAACTGATTGTGAAAAAAGAGGACGGACAGATAGTAAATATTTATGCCGGTGAAGTATCCGTCAGAGGAATATACGGATACACATAAGGAAATTATGAGCGAAAAGAAATTGGAATTAAAAGATGACGGACTCCTTGCGGATGGAAGAGTGGTTCTTTGCGGAGCCAACGCATACGAGCAAAAGTACTATTTTAATAAGAAGTTTTCAAAGATCCCCGAGTCCATACAAAAGGAATTAAACATTATCTGTGTGCTTTTCACAGAGGAAGTGGGAGGCTTGTTTTATATCGTCTTTGACGAGGACGGCGGTGTTTCCTTGGAAACCAATGCAGACGATGATGATATCTATTACGATGAAATATCATCCGGTCTTCTCATCGGAGAGATCAGAAGGACCAGATCCGAACTCCTTGAATCTCTCAGCATTTACTATCGCATGGTAATCCTGGGCGAGAAACCGGAGGATCTGCTTTCTGAAATGGAAGACAGCCAGTAATCTGCCTTGGGAGAAAGCCTTAATGGAAAAGAGATTTATTGTGTCAAATAAATATGTGAAATGCGGTGTCGTCGGGGGGCTGAGCGCGCTTTCGTGCCTTGCGGTTTCGTATATAATAAAGAATACAGACATAACACCGACATTCTTTGGAACGGGAATTTTTGGATTTAATCCGGTCAGCCTTGTTTTTTTTGCCCTTGATTTTATTCTTTTATGGCGTTTTTTTAATGGTGAGGTCTTTTTAAACAAAGGTCGGATTATAATATCAGCTTTGATTGGAATCCTTATGGGATTATCTATGTTTTTGGGAGTACATATTATTTTCGGAAACAATGATATTTTTGACGGCAGCTCAAAAGGAGCTTATATTATACCGGTTTCCTTGGGACTGGCTCTTTTGTTTTCTCCGATGGTTTCTGAAATAACAGGTTTTTTTGATAAACATGGTTCCGCGGAGAGCCCCGAAGATGTTAAAGAAATAAAAAAAGGCAGGGCTATCGGTTATTTGTTCCTTATTTTGGGAATAGTGCTTCTTAGCTTTATCCCGCTGTTTTTATATTATTGGCCCGGAAATTTTATTGCCGATGCAAATTATCAGGTGGAAAACTGGATCGACGGCGGAGTTTCAACCCATCATCCTATCTTACATACCGTTCTTTTGGGAAGTTTTTATGAACTTGGCCGCAAGCTGGGACATCCGAATTACGGATTCCAGTTTTTTACCATTCTTCAGATGCTGACAGTATCGGGTGCAGTGGCCTGTTTTATGAGGTATCTTTATGACAGAAGAGTAAAGAGGAGCATAAGGATAATCATATTGCTTTGCTTTATACTTAATCCCGCGTTGTCATATTATGCTATCTCTACTATCAAAGGCGTGATGTGCGGAGCCTTTACTTTAATAGCAGTCACATTTGTCCTTAGATTTATCGACAGCGAAAAGATCATAAATCTTGTTGGCTGTGTTGGGTTCGCTATAATGGCATGCTGCTTTAGAAATAACATGGTTTATGCTATGGCTGTGGCCGGAATTGTCGTGACGATTGTTTATGCGGCAAAGAAAAAAGGTATCAAGACAGTGATTGCTTTCTTTACTGCTATGGTTTTGATCGTGGCGGGTGCAAAGGTAAGTGAAAAGATACTGATAAAAGCCACGGACGGTAAAGTAGTAGATACACAAAGAGAGAGTATGTCGGTCCCTCTCATGTGTCTTGCAAGGGTTGTAAAATATCATGGAGAAGAGCTTGACCCCACGGTATATAACGAAATCTGCCGTTATATTCCTGAATACCTTATAGATGGCTATGTATATTGCATTTCAGACAGTATCAAGAATGAGGCCAATGAAAACCTTCTCAGAGATAATAAGATAAACTTCATAAAATTGGTAGCGAAGATTGGAATGAAATATCCCGGTGAATACCTGGAGGCATTCTCCGGATTGACATGCGGTTATTGGTATTTAGGTGATTATCCGTATTATGTTGGTGGGTCGACAAAACTGTATTGTACATACTTCCATACAGATTTGCCGAATATAGACAATAAGAATCTTTTACCTGTGGGAGGAGAGATTTTTGATTATTTATATGGTGAAAGAGAGGGCAGGCTTTCCATTCCGGTGTTTGGTTGGTTTTGGAGAGGCGGATTGTATTTTTGGATATATGTTTTTGCATTCTTCTATATTATATATAGAAAAAATATCAAATCATTTGCAGCGGTTATTTTTCCCTTCATGTATATGATGAGCTGTCTTTTTGGACCTGCACCATTCTTGAGATACATTGTTATTAATATTATAATGTTACCCACTCTGGTGTATTTTATGACGGATAAAGGAAGTGTTATTAAACAGAGCAATAATGATGAAACTAAAAATAGGAACACTAGAATTAAAGAATAATGTGATACTTGCACCAATGGCAGGAGTAACTGACCTGCCATTTCGTATTTTATGCAGCGAGATGGGTGCAGGTATGGTCTGCATGGAAATGGTTAGTGCGAAAGCTATTTCCTATAATAATAAGAACACAGTGGAACTTCTCCGTGTGGAAGAGCAGGAAAGACCGGCCAGTCTGCAGCTCTTCGGATCTGAGCCGGAGCTTATCGGGGAAGTGGTTAAGTCCATCGACGGAAGAAATTATGATGTCCTTGATTTTAATATGGGATGTCCCGTTCCCAAGGTTGTTAACAACGGTGAGGGCTCGGCACTTATGAAGGATCCTGACCTGGCCTTCAGGATCATGGAGCAACTGGTAAAAAATTCCACAAAGCCCGTTACAGTAAAATTCAGAAAAGGTTTTGACCACGACCATGTGAATGCGGTGGAGATCGCAAAGGCCGCGGAGGCTGCAGGTGTTAACGCGGTGGCTGTCCACGGCAGGACACGTACCGATTACTATTCCGGGCAGGCTGACTGGGATATAATAAGGAAGGTTAAGGAAGCGGTCTCCATCCCCGTTATCGGAAACGGAGACGTCACCGATGCAAAGAAGGCCAAAGCCCTGGTGGATCAAACCGGCTGCGACGGCATAATGATAGGAAGAGGCGCTGAAGGAAATCCCTGGATCTTCAAACAGGTAGTCCACTACCTCGAAACCGGCGAAGAACTTGCACCACCCACCTCTGCAGAGAAAAAAGCGCTGGCCGTCCGCCATGCTGCCCTGATGCAGAAGTACAAGGGCGAATATGTGGCGATACAGGAAATGAGAAAACATCTTGCCTGGTACACTGCAGGTATGCCTAACTCATCACGTTTCCGAGGCCGAATTAATTCCATGAATACTATGGAAGAGTTACTCGCCGGAGTAGAAGAAATTTTCGGCAATTAATTAAATCTTTTCTTCGACGATATATCGGGTGTGCCCGGTTTGCACACCCCAATATATAGACGCAAATAATTCTTTTGTAAAATTCTACAAATTTTTTCAAAAAAGTTCTTGCATTATTTCCAAACATAGGTTAAACTATCTCTTGCTGTGGCATGATAGCTGTGAAGCGCGAGGTTGCTGTTACCGGGTGACCGATAACAGGTTTTCCGTGGAGCGAATGTCAAGTTCAGAAAACTGACGACAAGTCACTGTACCGAATTTAAGTCTGTCAATCAGGACAGAAACTACGTGTGGTCAGCCCCGTAAGAGGGCGGAGAAAGGTCCGTAACGTTGCTAATGGATCAGGACACACACGGCAATGTGTACAGTCACCGCTTGTCGCATACGAAATGCGAAAAGGAGGCGACTTTTTTTATGGCAAGTCAAAT
>JAEEGL011323090.1_pt1 | contig 22842 bp, 22 predicted proteins | sample 9134231 | NCBI WGS metagenome assembly JAEEGL01 (sample SAMN16246548, study PRJNA631951) | gut metagenome | biome: gut microbiome; feature: rumen; material: fiber-attached | host: Bos | place: Iran: Karaj | collected 2018-10 | reverse complement strand
TTTCTTGATTTAAATTATCAAATAACAGTATTGATACGGGTGTTAGCATATACTAACACAAATTATTGAAAATGTCTACAACAAATGGATTAGCGATTGGCTCGGACTGGCAATTTTAAATCATGCTCCGGCGCTGTTATAGTGCTTAAGTCCGGTACTCCAGAACAGATAGGCTAATGAAGCTGCTACCAGTGCGACAAGGGGGGATAGATACGCAAACTCCGGGTGAGCAAGGTTTTTTCGAAGAAGATGTCCTACAGGATAATAACCTGTAAATGCGTATGGAACTACAAAGGTGAGCAGGAAGCTGACTCCTTTGCCATAAATGGTGATCGGATAATCCGTATAGTTTTTTAACCCATAATTGTTATTGGTGAGGAGAGATACTATCTCCTCGCTTTTTATTGTCCAAAAGCTGATGGTGCCGGTAAATACTGTGATCGACGAGAATATCACAAATGAAGAAAGCATGTTTACTGCGTAAAACGAAACAGAACTTACCGTCCATTCCACTGAGAGCTTTGACATGCTGTAAAGCCAGAAGAACACAGACAAAACAAGGCGTGGAATAAACGTGTACTGAAACTGCTGCAGAACCATATAAAGCATAGGACCGATGGGCCTGGTGAGGTACAGGTCAAATTTACCGCTCCGGATAAGCTCGCCCATATCCTTCATGGGGCTCCAGAAAAAGAAACAACTCAGGCTGTAGGTTAGCCAGCTCGTGGTAAACATAAAAAGAACTTCATTCTGCGTCCAACCTGCAATGTTGCCGAAATTATGGAATATGACCATGAATCCTGCGAAGTATACCCCTATCTGGATTGTATTTGCGATGAGCTCAAAAACAAGAGAAAAATGGTAAGCCAGTTTCCCTTTCATATATATGATAACGAAATGTCTGTACATTCTTAGCAGATACATAAGTTACCCTCCCTGAACTACAAGTTTATTCTTTCCTACTACCCAGACTGCTTCAGACAGAAGAAATAAAATAGCCAGCCAAATAAGCTGAACGAATAGATTTTCGCAGATACATTCATAAGACAGTGGCATAGTTATGATGGTGACAGGTATGGCATATATTGCGCGGAATGGAAGGAACATGTTTATCCTGGTAAGAAGGTCCGGGAACATTGCAGTCGGTATCCACGAACCGGAGAGCAGCTTGTAAATTGCCGCAAGGAGCATGTTCAGAGGCCAGGTCACAATCAGCCAGAATGCCATAAGTCCTATTATCAGAGAATAAAAAAACTGGATCATATATGCCAGGAGTATGGACAGAATCCCGTACAGCAGCTGCTCCTTGCAAAAAAGCTCTCCATGATAAAAGACAGCGATCACTACCCCAAACGGAAGAGTGTATATCATAAATCTGGCAGCGCTTGTTCCAATATGCTTCGCTAAGATCATGCACTTGTAGCCAATCGGCCTTATCAGCTGATTTGCCACATCTCCTGATTGAATCTGACCATTGATCCATGCGATGACATCACATTCCATAAATGTGGAGATTAAAGTGGCTACAACGATATACCTGATTGTTTCATCCGGGCTGATCGGGACATTGCTCCCTGCATTCGAGGTGAACAAAGCATTCCACAAGGAAAACTGCATATAAAGATATACGATCTTTGCCAGAAAATTTGCCCAAACCGAATTTAGATACGCTGTATGTTCTTTTATTCCAATCATTGCGAGGTCAGCATATTTTCTCATTTCTTTCTTCTCCTGCCAGGTAGATCTTTTTTATGATTTCTTCAAGATCAGTGGTCCTGTAAATACTCTTAAGCTGCGGAAGCGTCCCGTCATATATAAGAGCGCCCTTATCGATAATGATCATCTTTTCACATAGTGATTCAATGTCTGAAACATCGTGTGTGGTCAGAATTATTGTGGTGTGCCTCTCTTCATTTAACTTTTTAATAAACTGCCTTATCCTTTCTTTGGAGAGCACGTCTATGCCTATGGTGGGTTCGTCCAAAAACAGAATGTCCGGATTATAGATAAGAGATGCAGCAAGGTCGGCCTTCATTCGCTGCCCGAGGCTCAAAAGCCGTGGGGGCAGTCTTAGAAATTCATCAAGTCCGAGGATGTCGGAAAATACAACCATGTTCTCTTTATAGACAACATCTGAAACCCGGTACATATCCTTAAAAAGCTTTAACGAATCAATAACCGGAATGTCCCAACATAGAACGCTTTTCTGACCAAAGACCACTCCGGTTTTCAGCATGATTTCTTTCCGATTCTTTTTAAAATTAAGACCATCAATGGAAATAGAACCATTATCCGGAGTGAGGATTCCGGTCATCATCTTTATGGTGGTGGATTTTCCCGCGCCGTTAGGCCCTATGAAGCCAACAATTTCTCCATTGGGGATGCTAAAAGAGATATCGTTAACTGCAATATTTTCCTGATGCCTCTTTAATCTGTATATTTTTGTCAGATTATTTACTTCCAGGCTCATAACTTTTTTCCTCCATAAATGACTTGATTTTGATTGCTCTTAACTGTACAATAGCATCAAAAGAGCTATCGGTAAAATTGAAATAAAAGATTGTTATCATCAAAAATATTGATAGAAATAAGAGGGCGATATGAATAACACACAGCTTGAGACCTTTTTGAAAATCGTAGAAACCGGGAGCTTTACAGCTACTGCCAATATGCTGGGATATGCTCAGTCAACCGTGACAACCCAGATAAAGCTTTTGGAGGAAGAGTTTGGATGCCTTCTTTTTGAGAGACTTGGTAAAACTCTGGTTCTTACCACTGAGGGAGAGAAGCTCATATCCTATGCAGAGCAGATGTTGCAGCTTCAAAGGCAGATGATCATGGAAGTTTCGGCTGCAGAGATACCTTCCGGTATAATAAAGCTTGGAGTGTCCGAGTCGTTGTGCTACAGGAATCTCCCGGAAAAGCTGATGGAGTACAAGAAAAAATACCCCGGAATGGATATACGGATTCAGTTTATAGATCATGATACCTTTCCTGCTCTTCTTAAGAGCGGAGCTCTGGATATGGTCTACACCCTGAATCCGCTGATAGAGAATCCGGAGCTTAAAATGATCTACAAGAAGAAAGAGTCTTTGGCTTTTTATGCAAGCCCGGATCATCCTGTTGCTAAAATGAAGAAGGTGAAAGAAAAAGACTTGGAAAATGTTCCACTTTTGCTTACATCCCACACCTGCAGTTTCCGGCGCATGCTTCTTGAGGATTTTTCTAAAAATGGAGTGACTCCGAAGATTGAACTGGAGACCAGCAGTAAGGAGATACTCAAGGCCTTTGCTGCAAACGGACTTGGAATAGCGTTTATGCCATCCATGACAGCTACAGCGGAAGTGAGAGAAAAGAAACTTAAGAAGATCGACTGGGCAGGCGCTGATTTCCAGGTTTATTCGCAGATTTTTGTTCATAAGGATAAACACCAAAATCGCGTAATAGAAGAACTGATAGGTTTGATCAAGAAAGGCTGAATGTGATTGGGTTAATATGATTGGGTTAATATGATTAGAATGACTGAGGAGAGAAAGATATAGTAAAATAGTTATCGGGGGTAATGCTATGAAGAAATTTGATGCAGTGGTTTTTGATATGGACGGAGTTATCTTTGATTCTGAGAAAGCTACTATGGACTGCTGGCTGGAGCTGGCTGAAAAGTATAATATAGAAAATCTTGAAGAACCATTTCTTGCCTGCACAGGAACAACTAATCAGAGAACAAGGGAAATAATGCTGGAAGCCTATGGAGAGGATTTCCCGTATGATACCTTTGCTAAGGAAGCTTCCGTAATGTTTCATGAAAAATATGACGGTGGAAAACTGCCGATGAAGAGTGGAGTCCGCGAGATACTTGACTACCTGCAGCATAAGGGCAAGAAGATTGCGCTTGCTTCATCAACAAGAAAACAAACGGTGGTCAATGAACTTAGAGATGCAGGTATTATCGAATATTTCGATGAGATCATCACCGGAGACATGGTTACACATAGTAAACCTCATCCGGAAATTTTCCTTCTTGCTTGCGAGAAGATTGGCGTAGACCCTGAAAACGCCTACGCTATCGAGGACTCCTACAACGGAATCCGCGCAGCAGGTGCAGGAAAACTTCGCCCCATAATGGTGCCTGATCTTCTTCCTGCGAACGATGAAATGAAGGATATCGCAGAGACTGTAAAGCGAAGTCTCGAGGAAGTAATTGAGTACTTGGATGAGTGATGGCCCCCAGGGACGGGGTTAGTGGTTCACTGAAAGGAATAGATGGCCCCCAGGGACGGGGGCAGTGGTTCACTGAAAGGAATATATATGGAACAATATAACGTGACTGGGATGAGCTGCGCTGCATGTCAGGCCAGAGTTGAGAAGGCCGTAAACGCCCTCGATGGTGTTGATAGCTGTGCTGTAAGCCTCCTGACGAACTCCATGGGGGTTGAGGGAAATGCAACTCCGGAGGAGATAATAAAGGCTGTTGAAGCAGCCGGATATGGCGCGAGCCTGAAAAAATCAGATAAAGCAAGTGCTACTAGCAATAACTATGACGATTCACTAAAAGACACTGAAACACCGGTTCTGAAAAAAAGACTGATAGCTTCAGTCATTCTGCTGATTCCTCTGATGTATGTTTCAATGGGACATATGTTATGGAACTGGCCGTTGCCATCATTTCTTGATGGCAATCATGTGGCTATGGGGCTATATCAGCTGCTGATTGCAGGATTTATCATGGTGATAAATCAGAAGTTCTTCATCAGCGGATTTAAAGGGCTGATTCACAGGTCTCCAAATATGGATACGCTGGTAGCGCTTGGGGCTACAGCCTCCTATGCCTACAGCGTATATGCCCTTTTTGCCATGTCCGGTGCAGTGATGGATGGGAACACAGATAAGGTCATGTACTACATGGATCAGTTCTACTTTGAGTCTGCCGCAACTATCCTGACCCTCATTACAGTGGGAAAAACTCTTGAGGCCAGATCAAAAGGGAAAACCACAGATGCACTGAAATCTCTCATGAAGCTTGCTCCTAAGACCGCTGTTATACTGGATGGCGACACAGAGAAAACAGTCCAGATAGAGGAGGTAAAAGTCGGAGACAGATTTGTAGTAAGACCCGGAGACAGTATACCCGTAGATGGTATAGTAAAAGAGGGCGAGAGCGCAGTTAATGAGTCAGCACTTACAGGAGAGAGCGTTCCTGTAGAAAAGCAGTCAGGTGATAAAGTATCCGCGGCGACAATCAACACCTCGGGATATATGGTGTGCGAGGCTACCAGAGTTGGTGAGGATACAACGCTTGCAGGAATCATACAAATGGTTAGCGACGCAGCAGCAACCAAGGCACCGATCGCCAAGATCGCAGACAGAGTATCCGGAGTATTTGTGCCGGTGGTCATCGGTATCGCCTTTGTCACGTTTATTGTGTGGCTTTTGGTAGGACAGACCTTCGGATACGCCATTGCAAGAGCAGTATCAGTTCTCGTAATAAGCTGTCCCTGTGCTCTGGGGCTTGCAACTCCCGTGGCGATAATGGTTGGAAACGGAATTGGCGCAAAGAACGGAATCCTGTTTAAGACAGCAGCAGTGCAGGAGCTCACAGGAAAAACGCAAATAGTGGCGCTTGATAAGACAGGAACGATTACTACAGGTGTTATGCGTGTTACAGACGTAATTCCTGCAGATGGTATCAGCGAAAAAGAACTGCTTGAAGCTGCCTATGCACTTGAATCCAAGAGTGAGCACCCTATTTCAAAAGCAATCGTTGGTCATTCAAAAGAGCATAATATAGAGCTCTGCGAGACAACAGACTTTGAAGTTTTGTCAGGAAACGGGTTAAAGGCAAAACTAGGCGGTGTGACAGTAGCCGGCGGAAATTCGAGATTCATTACCGGCATTTTGGAAAAAAGCGATGCTTCAGCAAACGTTTCAACTGAAAGCCATAAAACAGCCTCTGAGTGCTTAACTGATCTATCCGCCCAGGGCAAGACACCGGTTCTTTTCATAAAAGATAACAATCTCATGGGAATAATCGCCGTTGCGGACACCATAAAGGAAGATACTCCTCAGGCTGTTTCTGAGCTTAAGAAAATGGGTATACATGTGGTCATGCTGACCGGTGATAACGAAATCACAGCGAAGGCAATTGCTGAGCAGGCCGGAGTCGATGAAGTAGTTGCAGGAGTACTCCCTGACGGAAAAGAAGCTGTTATCAGAAAGCTCATGGAGCATGGAAAAGTTGCCATGGTTGGCGACGGAATAAATGACGCTCCGGCTCTTACCCGTGCGGATGTAGGAATTGCCATCGGCGCAGGAACAGACATTGCAGTTGATGCAGCAGATGTTGTGCTTATGAAGAACAGCATTCGCGATGTCGCAGCTGCTATCAGAATTTCAAGAGCTACCCTAAAGAATATCCATGAGAATCTTTTCTGGGCATTTTTCTACAATGTCATTGGTATTCCTCTTGCTGCAGGCTGCTATGTAGCTGCCTTTGGCTGGACACTTAATCCTATGTTTGGCGCAGCAGCCATGGGACTTTCAAGCTTTTGCGTAGTATCCAACGCGCTGAGACTTAACTGGCTGAAAGTACATGATGGAACAAAGGACAAGGCAATCAAAAACCCGATCGATAAAAGGATCATCCAGCCTGAAAGCACTCAGACTGATAATGATACAAACAATAATGATATAAACAATAAGGATACAAAAGGAAATAGTAAGAAAGAAAAGGAGAACAAAGAAATGAAGATCAAGGTAAACGGAATGATGTGCCAGCACTGCGAGGCTCATGTAAAGAAGGCTCTTGAAGCCATCGATGGAATCGAAACTGCAGTAGCAAACCATGAGGAGAATCTCGTAACTATTACAAATTCCAAGGATGTTGACGAGGCTCTTATAAAGGAAGCAGTCACAGAAGCGGGCTATGAGTACGTAGGAATCGAATAAAGCAAAAGATTATACTACTGAAATATAATTAAGTCGCTGTGCCACAGCCTTTGCAGGTCGTCGCGCAGCGACTTTAAGTTTAGTCAAATACCATTTAAACCGTATAACGTTTTGAAAGTTCCTCGATTACATGAGCAGTACTTTTTTCAACTGTTCCCTCATCGAAAGGACTAAGGAGATTTCCGATTTTCAGAAGCTCTAAGTATCCCTTGGTTCCACCAGCTCGGCAAAGACGAAGATAATCCTCCCAAGCTGCCTTCCTATCCTCTTTCATGCGACCATAATACTGGAAAGCACAGATCTGTGACATTGCATACTCAATGTAATAGAAAGGATAGAGGAAAATGTGCTGCTTCTGCATCCAGAAACCACCCGCTTCAAGGAATTCATTTCCATCATAATCGCGACAAGGCATATATTTCTGCTCGATTTCATGCCATGTTCTCTTCCAGTCAGCTGCTGTGTACTCAGGATGTGCATAGACTTCATGCTGGAATTCATCAACACTTACTAGATAAGGAATCGTGCAGAGAGCGCCAATAAGATGTGAGGTAATGTATTTTTCGGTATTTTCCTCAAAGAACAGCTCCATCCATGGGTATGCAAAGTGCTCCATAGACATCGAGTGAATCTCGTTTATCTCTGCTGTTGAGCCGCGAAGTGCGCTCACATCAATTGATCTCATGGCAAGATATCCCTGAAATGCATGGCCTGCCTCATGGGTGAGTACATCCACATCTGCTGAGGTTCCGTTGAAATTACTGAAGATGAAAGGAGCCTTGAAAAGAGGCATTGATGTCATGTAGCCACCCATGCGCTTACCCGGTCTGGTCTCCAGATCGAAGAGCTCATACTCCTTCATGAAATCAAAGAATTCACCTGTCTCGGCGCTCATCTCTGTGTACATCTTCTGCGCCTTATCTACAAGCTCTTTTGTGGTTCCGATTGGAGCAGCGTTTCCATCAGGGAAAATTAGCTCTTCATCATAGTAAAAAAGTTTATCAACACCAAGCTTTTCCTGCTGCATTTTACGTATCTTAGCAACAGCCGGAGTGATTATCTCTCTGACCTGCTCGCGGAATTTTGCTGCATCTTCCGCTTTATAATCAAAACGGTTTCTGTTGATGTAAGCCATCTCAGTATAGTTATTAAAGCCCATCTTTAGAGCCATCTCGTTACGAAGCTTTACAAGTTCAGCATACTGTGCCTCAAGCTCCGGACTTATTTTTTCATAAAGTGCTGCCCAGGCTTCAAAAGCTTCCTTGCGCTCTGTGCGGTCTGTGCTCTGCATGTGCTTTAAAAGCCCATAGAAATTGCATTCCTCGCCCCTGAAATCAGTCACTGCACCTGCTGTTGTCTTGCTGTATTCCTGACTAAGCTGTTCGCAGCGTATGGTTTCCGGAATGATCTTTTCATCGCTTGTCATCAAAGAAGCATCCAGCTTCCTAAGGAGCTGTGCACCAAATTCAGCCTCAAATTCCGGCCTGAACTTTGACTCAGTAAGAGCTTTCTCGAAAGCATTGTACTGTGGAATAGTCTGAGCAAAAGCCTCCTGAAGCCATTTAACTTCCGCATCGTAAAACTCATCTTTCATATTGATAGTATTGCGGACATAAGCCAGAGTATACATGGTATCATCAGCCTGCTCGCGCTCTTGCAGAGCGTAATATGCATCCTTAACCTCCTGATAACTCTTGGCATCACGAATCTTTGCTGCAGCATCTTCTACAGCTTTTTTAAGCGCCTCAACATCCGGACGCTGATATTCAAGTTCACTAAATTTCTTCATGTCAAAATGTCCTCCTTAAATTGTTCGCAATTGAATTATATATAAAAGATTCAAAACGCGCAACGATAAGCACAAATTATAATTTGGGGGTAAGATAGTAGTAGAGGAATCACATAGAATGTAGAGAAATAACAGGAGGTAAAGATATGCTGGAAGTTGGAACAAAGGCACCTGATTTTAAACTGCCTGATCAGAACGGAACAATTCATTCATTGTCGGAATACAAAGGGAAGAAAGTTGTTTTGTATTTTTACCCAAAAGACAACACTTCCGGCTGTACTAAGCAGGCCTGCAGCTTTGGCGAACTGTATCCCCAGTTCCGTGAAAACGGAGCAGTTGTCCTTGGCGTGAGCAAGGACTCAGTTGCTTCCCACAAGAAGTTTGAGGAAAAGTACGGACTTCCGTTCACTCTTTTGTCTGATACCGAACTAGAAGTAATCAAGGCATACGATGTCTGGAAAGAGAAAAATAACTATGGCAAAGTATCCATGGGCGTTGTAAGAACCACCTATCTTATAGATGAAAAGGGTATTATTGTCAAAGCCATGGGTAAAGTTAAAGCAGCAGAAAATCCACAGGAAATGCTTGATATACTGAAAGCAAACTGAAATGGAACTGGCCGGAGTTCAGGCAATATGTTATTAAAAAGGATTTTTTGATGAATAAAAAATTACGAGAAGATGCAAATAAAATTATTGAAGCATCTATAGCATCAGTTTTACCTGATGAAGCAGTGTTCAAAGCCCTGAAGAGCTTTGAACCCGGGAAGGGAAAACTTATTCTGGTTGCTACAGGAAAAGCTGCATGGCAGATGGCAAATGCAGCAAAGAAGGCTTTGAGCAAGATCGATGCGGGAATTGTCATTACTAAATATGACCATGTAAAAGAAGAAATTGAAGGAATTAAGTGCTTCGAAGCAGGACATCCGGTGCCTGATGAAAACAGTTTTTCTGCGACAAAAGTGGCAGTAGAAATGGTAACAGGATTAACGGAAGATGATACTGTGCTGTTTCTTTTATCCGGTGGCGGAAGCGCACTGTTTGAGATGCCACTTATCCCGGGAGAAGAATTACAGGATATCACAGGACAACTCCTTGCTTCAGGTGCTGATATAGTTGAGATCAACACGATCAGAAAGAGACTCAGTGCTGTAAAGGGCGGAAAGTTTGCACTTGCTGCAGCACCTGCCAGGGTATTTACAATTGTTTTAAGTGATATTTTAGGTGATCCCCTGGATATGATAGCAAGCGGCCCGGCATATCCGGATTCTTCCACCTGCGAAGCAGCAAAAGAAATTGTTGAAAGATATGGGATCAGGCTAAGCGAGCAGGCAAGAAAGCTGCTTGATATAGAGACTCCAAAAGAACTTAATAATGTGACAACCTGTGTGACAGGCTCTGTCAAAGAACTTGTAAGCGCCTGCGCGGACACAACAAAAAAACTTGGATATACGCCTGTCGTTCTTACTGACCAGCTTTGCTGCGAAGCAAAAGAAGCAGGAAGCTTTCTTTCCAGTATTGCCAAATCCCACTCTAAGGATGGAGAAAAACTGGCATTTATTGCCGGAGGCGAGACTGTAGTTCACCTGACCGGAAAAGGAAAAGGCGGAAGGAATCAGGAAATTGCTCTTTCTGCTGCAATCGGGCTTGAGTCGATTGACAATGCATGTGTATTTTCCGTTGGCAGCGACGGAACAGACGGACCAACAGATGCAGCCGGTGGATATGCGGACGGAGACACTGTAGCCACTCTGAAAGAAAAAAGCATCGATATCCACAAGGTACTTGCAGATAACGATGCCTATAATGCTTTAAAAGAAACAGATGGACTAATAATCACCGGCCCTACAGGAACTAATGTTAATGACGTTGCTGTAGTACTGATCGATTAAGAAAATATTTCAGCCATTTCCAAGTGACTGTAATGCTTCAAATTTATCCTTTTGAAAGTGGCTTCGGTCAGAACGCATCATCAACGTTGTTGATGGTGCGTTTTATGTTTAATAGTTTTTTTAGGCGGAGTTAAGAATTAAGCAGACGGTAACATGATAAAATAGGTTTGGAATTTTGTGCCTATTTGACGGATAAAAATGGCGTGAAAGGGGATACAAATGAAAGTTAATATTACAGACTCCGGAAAAGAAATAATTATTAAAATTGCAGGAAGTATTGATGCTCTTACTGCTAAAGACCTCAGGGAATCACTGGAAAACCTGTCTTTTGACAACGCTGATACAGTTTATATCGACGTTGCTGAAGTGCCCTATATTTCATCGGCGGGCCTTAGAGAACTTCTTATTTTGCAGAAGCGCTTTAAGAAAGGTAAGCTGATCATAAAAAATGTAAGCGACGCTGTCATGAATATATTTGATGTGACAGGGTTTACGGACATTTTTTCAGTTGAGGGAACAGATGAAAAACCAGGCGATTATACTACCTTTTCATTCAAGGATTTTCTCGCCAGGAAAAAGACGGTTTACCCTGACGATGTCATCCTGGATGACGGAGTAAACCATTGGACCTGGAAAGATCTCGACAAGGCCTCGGAAATAGTTGCAGATGACCTCATCAGGCTTGGCGCCAAAAAGGGAAGTCATGTTGCTATTTGCGGAAGCAACAGCATCAACTGGGTAGCTGTCTTTTTTGCAATCCAGAAAATAGGCGCTATGGCTGTACTTGTGAGTCCGCTTCTAAAGGCTTCGGAGATATGTTTTTTATCAGAGATCGGTGATATTACAATATTCTGCCATGGAATCGGAACATGGCTTATGGGCGATGCAGGGAAGTTCTTTGAGGAGATAGTCGATCCCGAGAAGTCGAAAATCCGGGTTCTTTACGATATGATGAAGCCAATAGACCTTGTCAACAGAGAGCCTGAGGAGATGATGTGCAATATCATTTCTTCAATCACTGTTCATAAGGACGACCCCTGTGTAATGATCTTTACCTCCGGCTCTACCGGAGTTCCCAAGGGAGTTTTACTCTCTTCCTTTAATATTCTGACGGCATCAACCTGTGGACTTGAAAAGCTGCAGACGGATAAGACCGATATATACTGCCTTGCACTTCCGCTGTTCCATATTTTTGGTATGGCAGCGTGTCTTTTCATAGCATTTCTGAATGAGTCCAAGGTAGTAATTCCGCCAAGGATCAAACCCGATGACATCCTGCATTTTGTTGAGAAGGAAGGATGTACCGTACTTAACACCGTACCTACTGTTTTGATCGGAATGGCCGCGCTTCCTGAATTTAGCAGTGATAAAGTAAAAACGCTTAAAAACTCGGTTATCGGAGGAGCTGCAATCTCGCAGGCACAGCTTTTGTACCTGAAGAGCTTATTTGTGAACACAACCTTCGATATAGTCTACGGCCTTAGCGAGATCAGCATGATTTCGTACACAAGAGACGGCGACAGCATAGAACGCATTACCACCACTGTCGGAAAGCCCAGCAGTCTCGCCAAAGTAATGATTCAGAATCCTGAAACAGGTGAAGAATGCCCTACAGGAACTACCGGCGAGATCATTGTTCAGGGCGAATTCCTCATGTCCGGCTATTATAAAACACCTCTGGAGAAACAGGACTTTGATGAAAAAGGCTGGTTCCACACCGGAGACCTTGGCTTTTTGGACGAGGATGGTTATCTTCATTTTGCCGGAAGGAAAAAGGAGATCATCATTCGCGGCGGAGAAAATATTATTCCGGGTGAGATAGCAGAAGCGGCTTCAACGTTCCCGGGTGTAGTAACCTGCCAGATTGTCGGAATTCCTGATGACTATTTTGGAGAAGTGGTAGGCTGCGCGCTGATAGTCAGTCCTGAAAAGAGCTTTGACAAGGACGAATTTATCAGCTATCTCGGCGAGAGATTGGCTAAACATAAGCTTCCGTCTTACGTTTTTGTATATGACGAATTCCCTCTTCTTCCCAACAGCAAGGTCGATGTTCTTTCTCTTAAAAAAGACATGATCGGAAAGGTGGGAAAATGACGGAGACAAATAAGAAAACCAGAATGGTTGAACAGGATATAGCGAAAGGCCTTGGCATTGTTTTAGTTATCATGCTGCATACACTGACTCTTAAGAGAGAGGTGTACCTGGTCATGGGATGTCTGGTTGGATTCATTCTGCCCTTCTATTTCTTCATGGCGGGATATAATCACAGGCCGGGCAAATATACTTTTGCAGAGAATGTAAAAAAGCGTGCAGCTCAGATGCTGATTCCTTTTATAAAGTATCTGACAGGTGTTATGCTGATCGTTGGTACGTATGTCTATTTTGTTGAAGATGATACGCTTGCCCATATAGGGGCAACATACCTCAGAGCACTGCTCACTAAGCCGCTTACCAACCTGCTTGGAATTGAAACTCAATCTGATACCCTTTCTAGATGTGTCATGGCGTTTTGGTTCATTCTTATGCTTTTTTCCGGAAGTGTTGTATTTTTCCTTTTTGTTGATCGCTGTCTTTCTTCAATGTCCAGCCTTATTTCCATTTGCTGCGGACTTGTGGGAGTATCCATGCTCCTTGCACATTTCGAGATAAAGCTTCCCTTTTTTATTAGCGAAGCACCTGCAATTGCTTGTCTGATGATCTTAGGAGCTGCGTTTGGAAGACATAATCTGCTTGGACCTGATCTGGGAAGAAAAAAGATCATTATTAACGCAGTTATAGGTTATGCAATTTATCTTGTATTTGCCATAATGTTCCAAGGTTCAGGTTTTATTGCGGGCGGGAATCTTTGCTACAAGCCTCTTTATGAGTGGAATATTCCGCTTACCGTGATATTCGCAATTACCGGCAGTTATGCCTTTGTACATTTTTGCCGCATCCTCACCAGGTTCAAATTTATCACTGCAGTTTTTTCGTGGCTTGGAGCTCACACCATTCCATTACTCCTTCTTCATAACGTGGTTCAGTTTTTCATCTGCAGGTTACTGAAAATGGAGCCCTTCAGGATGTCGACGCATTCAGAGATAAATGACTTTAGAACCTTCGGAGTCCTGGCGCTTGAACTGGCTGTAACGTCAATTATCATAATTCTGCTCGAAAAGATACCTAAAAAGACATCCAAAAAGATGACTTGAAAGTAGTATTGTAAGTTATGAGCGGCGCTGACCATTGATCTTGGTCAGCACCGTTTTTCATTACATAAAAAACTCTTGAAGAAAATAAAAGTTATGATATGATATAAAAAAGGATTTGATAAAATTAAATTGCGCATAAGATAGTGAGAGGAAGTATTATGAAAGAATTTGATATTCAGGAATACATGACACGTGGAGTTGAGAGAGTAGTTTCAGATGCGATAAAAGCTACGCTTAAGAATCCCAAAGAAAGTGCCTATATGGCAAGATTTGCGCTCGCTTCAAAAGCTGCGTCGAAGAAAAGAGCGAAGCTCGAAGCTGAGGGAGAGCATATTCCGCCATTTCTTATTGCAAGTATAACAAGCAGCTGTAACCTTCACTGCGCAGGTTGCTACTCAAGATGCAACAATGCTACTGAGGATACAGAGCCTGTCCAGCAGCTTTCTGACGAGGAATGGCTTAAGATCTTCAATGATGCTGATGAGCTTGGGGTCAGCTTCATCCTTCTTGCCGGCGGAGAGCCGCTTCTTCGCAAAGGCGTGATAGAAGCTGCAGGTAAGAAACAGAATATTTTGTTCCCGATTTTTACAAATGGAACATACATGGCAGATAAGTACTTTGACATGTTTGACCAGAACAGAAATCTTATTCCCATCATGAGCATCGAGGGAGAGAAGGAAGCTACCGACAAAAGACGCGGCGAAGGAGTCTATGACAAGCTCGTCTCAAATATGGATGAGCTGAATAGCCGCGGGCTGATTTATGGTGCTTCAGTGACTGTGACCACAGAAAACCTCAAGGACGTTTCTTCAGAGAGCTTTATTGGCAAGCTGTCTGATAAAGGCTGCAAAGCAGTGATCTTTGTTGAGTTCGTCCCCGTGACTGAGGATTCAGCACACCTCGCACCGGGAGATGAAGAAAGGGAATACCTGAAAAAAGAGATCATGAGACTTAGACAGGAGCATCCTGAGATTGTATTTGTATCCTTCCCGGGAGATGAGAAGAGCTCCGGCGGATGCATCGCAGCAGGCAGAGGCTTCTTCCATATCAATTCTCATGGCGGAGCAGAACCCTGCCCGTTTTCACCTTACTCGGATATCAACGTAAAAGACACCTCCCTTAGAGAAGCCATGAACTCCAGATTATTCAAAGCGCTGCAGAAAGAAGGCGTTCTTATGGATGATCACGACGGCGGCTGTGTTTTGTATGAGAAAAGACACGAAGTAGAAGCACTTCTTATATGAAGGTGTGGCCCATCTCCGAATGAAAATGGAAATAAAGCCCACACCGTGATATCATAATATCTAGAGGCAAAGACGCTTTCAGAAACGATGGCGGTCTTTGCCTTTTTCTATTTTGCATTATCAGTCAAAAAGGAGGAGATGGGGAATGATCACCTTGAACGATTACCTGTATTCAGGAGACACCGTATTAAAGATACTTCAGAGATATCACAATGATCTGAAGGAAGATGCCAGGCGTACCCGGAACGGCGTGGATTTGATCCACTGCAATTTTCTCTTGCAGCTCACGGAGCTCCTTGAGCACAACGACTTTCTTACCTCCCAGTCCCAGCGGCTGAGGGAGTTTTACAAGTACATGTCGAACGAGTATCCCTTCCTCGCTTTTACCTTCAAAGGAAGGATCAAATCACTGATAAGGGCTGAGCAGAAGTTCAATGGAAATATCGTAGAGCATGTCTATGATTACTATGTAAAAAACGGCTCTTTTCCAACCGTAGCGGAGCTCAAACAGGAGATGGGCCCAATCAGGGACCTTATCGCCTACAGGATAGTCATCTCCATGCCCGCCTGTCATCTGAAGGAGGGAGAAGATCGCGAGGAGATAGAGCTTAAATACCTCTATGAGATTGCAGGCGCGCTCCCCGGATTTCTCGAAGAAAAAGGTTTTACAGCCGAGATTTACAGAACATCGGAAAAAGAGCCCTCCGAGATGATTCCGGAAGCACTAAGGCCCTATTACAGGGACTACATAAAGAACCCGAGTCCTTATGGATATAAATCCCTCCATATCACCTTTTATGACAATCAGTCCAGGTCATATCTTGAAGTGCAGATGCGCACCAAGCAGATGGATGACTATGCAGAAATAGGGCCTGCACATCATTTGGGATATGAAAAAAGACAGGATAAAGAGAGGAGCCGTAGAGACTTAATCCCCTCCGGTGAATGCATGTATTTTGATGAGGCCTATGAAAGAGGGATGCTCCTTCAGGGGCTCGACCTGTCTAAGGTTGATGTGAACATGTTTGGAGCAATGAGCAATCAGCTTGTAAATGACGGATGCGGTCTGTACCGAGGAAGGCTGATCCTGCCCTATGAGCACCTTTCAAGGTTCCAGAACGATATCATAGATTAAAAAAGGAAATGCATTTTCAGGCCTGCGCACCTTGTACTTCAGGTTCACCGGTACAGGCGCGATGGATTTCTACGGCTTCGAACTGGTGTAATGCTTATTGACATAAATGCTAAATACAGATACTATACTGTTCTCATAACTAATGACGTTTATTTGGGTTAATAAGCATAGGGACTTTTTATGAATGAGATAACACTTGAAGAACTTCAGAAAATGCAACAGGATGCGTATGCAGAAAAGCAGAAAAAGGCCGAGGACAGTATACAGAGAAAGTATCATAAACAGCTTTTTTCACCCTTTGCAAAAGCGTGCAAGACCTACCGGCTTATAAATGAGGGAGACCATATCGCCGTCTGCATCTCAGGTGGAAAAGACTCCATGCTGATGGCAAAGCTTTTTCAGGAAATCCAGAAGCATAAAAAAGTCAACTTTGACCTTACCTTTCTCGTGATGGATCCGGGCTACAATAAAGAAAACAGAGAGCAAATCGAAAGCAACGCAAAAGCCCTGGGGATCCCGATAACCATTTTTGAAAGCTCAATCTTCGATGCGGTTGATACGATCGAAAAGAGCCCCTGCTATCTATGTGCACGTATGCGCAGAGGCTATCTGTATAAAAGGGCAAAAGAATTAGGCTGTAACAAGATTGCCCTTGGCCACCACTACGACGACGTGATAGAAACAATCCTCATGGGTATGCTCTATGGCGGCCAGTTCCAGACCATGATGCCCAAGCTTCACAGCAACAATTTCGAGGGAATGGAACTTATAAGACCTATGTACCTCATCAGGGAAAGCGACATTTGCGCATGGAGAGACTACAACGATCTCCATTTTCTTCAGTGTGCGTGCCACTTTACAGAGACCTGTTCAACCTTAAATGACGATGGAACGAGCAATTCCAAGAGACTTGAAATCAAGCAGCTCATCGCGAAGCTCAAGGAAACGAATCCTTTTGTTGAGGCTAATATTTTTAAGAGCGCTGAAAACGTCAATCTTTCAACAATCATTGCTTATAAAGAAAACGGCGTACGCAAAAGCTTCCTGGATGACTATTCTTCACAGCTGTAAACAAATGCATGATATAATTAAGGGGTTCTTGTTAGCTTTTTCATTGAAATAAAATACGTTTTTGGAAAGTTATCGTCCATGCACGACAAAACACTATAAATTTTATCGTGCATGGACGATAAAATTTATATATAATTATAGTGCAGAGACGACAAAATAGTTGCCGAGGATGAAGAAAATGAATCACAGTATACTGAAACAGGTTATTTATGATCAAATTGAAGTCATTCAGAATGCAGAAATCATGCCTAGAGACTATTCCTTTGAGAAAAATGTTAATTATGTATTGGTAGGACTTAGAAGATCCGGCAAGTCCACCCTTCTTTATAAGATAGCCAAAGAGCTTGTGGCAGAAGGCTGCGATTGGTCCCAGATAATCTATGTGAATTTTGAAGATGACAGACTACTGGGATTTACTAAGGATGATTTTTCTGATGTGGTTGAAACAGCATACGAGCTAAATGATTCAAAAGATATTTACTTTTTCTTTGATGAAATCCAGATAATTGATGGATGGGAACATTTTGTAAGAAGGATGGCCGACCAGAAAAAGCATGTCTACATTACAGGGAGCAATGCGAAGATGCTCAGCTCAGAAATGGCTAGCGTTCTTGGCGGCAGATACATCCCTAAAATGATCATGCCTTTTTCATTAAGCGAAACTTTGGATTACAAAAAGATCAAGCATGATGAAGCCTCGTTACTGACCACTTCAAAGGCAGCGAAGATCAGAAAGGCATGTCAGGAATATATTTCCACCGGCGGATTTCCTGAGGCTCAGCTTCTGAATAATAAAAGAGAATATATCAAGAGCGTATATGAAAAGGTGCTTCTCGGCGACATAATTGAACGCGAGCAAGTTAAAAACAAGATGGCACTTCGCCTCATGGTAAAAAAGATAGCGGAGACAGTAATGCACGAGATCTCCTTTAATACACTTGCAGGAAACGTAAAGGCTACAGGCATCAAGACCTCTACAGATACTATGATAGAGTACATTTCCTATGCGGAGAATGCATATCTCATATTCAGAACGAGAAATTATGTCTCAAAATTTGCAGAAAAAGAGAGCACACCAAGATTTTATTTCTACGATAATGGCCTTTTGTCACTATTCCTTATAGATAAACCTTCAGCCCTTATGGAAAATGCAGTAGGAGGCTATTTGAAGCGCAAATATGAAGATGAAGTCTATTACTTTAAATCCAGGCAGACCGGAATAGATGTGGATTTTTATATCCCCGAGGAAGGCTTGGCTGTTCAGGTAGCATACGCACTCGGAGACGCAGAGGAACGAGAGACCAGAAGCCTCTTTTCACTAGCTGAAAAAACAGAAGGCGTAAAGAGGTTAGTGATAGTCACAAACGAAGAAGAGAAAACTATTGAAAAAGATGGGCATGTTATTGAGGTTGTGCCTATTCATAAGTTCCTTTTGTCTAGCACGTTATGCTCTGATTGAATTTAAACTTGGTCAAACAGAAGTAGACATCGGAGCACACCATTTATGTGAAATCGAAAGACTGATTGATGAGCACATGAAACATTTGACCCGGGAGGAATGAATAAAGTGGGAATAAAGGATTTTTCGAGCATAAGTAATAAATCAAAAGGAATCATCTGCATACTGTTCGCGGCCTTTGGATTCTCCCTGATGACATTCTTCGTCAGGATATCCGGAGATGTTCCGACAATGGAGAAGGCTTTTTTCAGAAATGCCGTTGCGATCGTCGCATCACTGATCTTGCTGCTAAGGTCAGGCGAGAAGATTTATATCAAAAAAGGCTGCGCCGGAGATATCTTTTTTAGATGCCTGTTTGGAACCAGCGGTCTTATCGCAAATTTTTACGCCATCGATAAGCTGAACATCGCAGATGCCAACATGCTTAATAAGCTGTCGCCCTTTTTTGCTATTCTGATCTCGATTCCGATCCTCAAGGAGAAGCCTAAGAAGATTGACGTTCTTGCAGTTATAGTGGCATTCCTTGGCGCGATGCTCATTGTCAGACCATCAGGAAGCAACATGCAGCTAGTGCCTGCGCTCATCGGATTGTACGGCGGATTCGGAGCCGGAACGGCTTACGTTTTTGTCAGAAGACTTGGGAAAAAAGGCGAGAGAACGCCGATAATCGTGCTGTGCTTCTCAGCTTTTTCAACGCTTGTGACACTTCCTTTTATCGCGATGAACTTCGTTCCGCTAAGGCCAACGCAGCTCCTGTGCCTTATAATGGCCGGCCTTTCTGCGACCATAGGCCAGTTTGGAATCACCTCCGCCTACAAGTATGCCCCGGCAAAAGAGATCTCGGTATTCGATTACACCCAGGTCATCTTCGCGGCGATTCTTGGCATCCTGTTCCTCGGAGAGATTCCGACAGTTCTGTCGTTTGTCGGATATGTTATCATTATCGGAGTTGCGGTTCTTAGATGGAGATATAATCTGAAAAGTGAGGATTAAAAATGACTATAGATGAAATCATTGAAGTAGTAAAAGAGGCCGGGAGCATCCTTCTGACTGCAAAGAGACCTAAGATCATGGAAAAGTCCGGGCATGCAAACTTCGTGACCGAGACAGATGAAAAAGTGCAGAGATTCCTTGTTGAAAAACTTGAGCACGTTCTCCCTGAGGCTGAGTTCTTAGGAGAAGAGGATGGACAGGATGTTTTTTCAGCAAAAATGGCAAGCGGATACTGCTTCGTTATAGACCCGATTGACGGAACCTCAAATTTTATCTACGAGTACAGACCCTCAGTTGTGTCGGTCGGGCTCCTAAAGGACGGCCAGCCACACATGGCCGTTGTGTACAATCCCTACGACGATATGATGTTTTCCGCGGTCGCAGGACAGGGGGCAGACATGAACGGTGAAAAGATTATGTCCTCAGAAGCACCTCTTTCAGAACAGCTCGCCTGCTTTGGCACAGCGCCTTACTATGAGGAATACCACGAGAGATCTTTTGAAATTGCAAAAAATCTTTTGCCACAGTGCGTAGATCTTCGAAGATCCGGAACAGCAGCCTGGGATATGTGCTGCGTCGCTCTCGGAAGGTGCGGACTTTACTTTGAACTCAAGATCCAGATCTGGGACTACGCGGCAGCAGCTCTCATAGCAAAAGAAGCAGGCTGCAGCGTAACTGACATCGAAGGAAATCCCCTCTCCTACACCGGCGCATCATCTGCGCTTTGCATGGGAAGAGGCGTAAAAGAAATACCGGATTGTTTTAAATAAAAGGAAGTTAGAATCAAACATGGAATACATAGATATTTTTACAAGAGACGGAAAATACACAGGAGTCACCAGGCCTAAGCATGATCCAAAGAAGCCCGGAGAATATTACAGGCATGTCCTCGTGATCATGAAGACAGCTGACAGTCCTGCGCCTGGCGAGGGCGAAGGACAGTACATTGTTCAGCAAAGATCTTTCAAGGCAAGGTACTATGCCGGAAAGTGGGACATGACAGGTGGGGCTGTATCCGCAGGGGAAAAACTTGAGGCAGCAGCTATCAGAGAAGTTCAGGAAGAACTTTTTATATCAATTCCGGAGCAGGATCTTAAGCTGGGATTTGAGAGAATTATTGACTGGGACGATGGCACAGGAGTCCTGATCTCAGTTTTTATGTGCAGAGTAGCTGTGCCGGAGGGCGGCTTTAAATTCGACACCCGAGAAGTCAACGATGTGAAAGTTATGCGCTTCCACGAATTTCTTTATCATGTTTCAGATCATAACGATGAGGATTTTTGCGATGGACTTAGAGAGATAGAAAGGATACTGTGAAAAAATGGCTAATATTTGGGAAATACTTCACCACCCCGATACGGTTGTGTTTTTTGATATAGACGGAACGCTGACCAGTTACAACTATGGGCAGCACCATGCTCATCACGAGCTGGATGGTACGCAGGAGTTTCGGGATGTAAATATTTATGCGGACTGCAAGAGGCTCAAGCCCCTGTATGACTACATCAGCAGCCATGACGTTAACAGACTCTTTTGCATATCAAGAGAGCCACACGGCCATGAGGCTTGGAAATCAGAGATGGTAGAAAGACTCTACGGCATTCCAGCCTCTCACTGCTTCTACACCCTTGAAGCCAAGGAGAAGCCCAGAATCGTCCTGGACAAGGTAAAAGAGTTGTTCCCGGAGATCTCACCGGAATCCGTAGTCCTCATGGACGATAATGATGACACACTTGGAATGTACATGGCGCAAACACCCTTCTGTACAGCACATCCCATGATTTTTATGGAACATATCTAACGAGAGGGACGAGTATGAATATCCAGATTTTTGGCACTAAGAAGTGCAATGATACAAAGAAAGCAGAGCGTTTCTTCAAGGAGCGCAATATAAAGTATCAGTTCATTGATCTCAAAGAAAAGAGCATGAGTAAAGGGGAATTGACCTCAGTTGCAAGTGCTGTTGGTGGTGTGATGAGTATGGTCAATCCGGATGCAAAAGATAAAGACACAGTGGCACTGATTCAGTACATCGCAGAGGAGGACAAGTTCGATAAACTCCTTGAGAACCAGCAGATCATTAAGACACCTGTTGTTAGAAACGGAAAACAGGCAACACTTGGCTATCAGCCCGATGTATGGAAAAAGTGGGAATGATATATGGAGACTTATGATGAGAACAGGTATTGTATCTGATACGCATGGCCTTCTCAGAAGAGAAGTGATAGAAGGCCTGCAGGGAGTTGATCGAATCATTCATGCCGGGGATATCGACAAGAAGGAAGTGCTCAATGAGCTGGAAAAGATTGCGCCGGTCACTGCTATGACACTAAAGGAAGCCTACAAACTCCGTCACATATCAAAAATGCGACAGAAGAACCTTCCCCGTGTCATCTCTACTTTATCAAGCCAAAGATAATGTTCAACAATATCAACGTATGCTGAATCATATGATAAAGATCAGGAATAAGCCTTGTATCACTCATTGGAATAACATGAACTGTATTGCGGAAGCATTCATTATATCCCTTAATCTTCTTCTCAGAACCTCCAAAAATGGTGTAATACCAATGGCAGTTGAACTGAACCGCAAACCATAGGATGAGAATGCCCAGAAGAGTCCACTTCCCAGCAGAAGGAGTGATGTAATAAAGGATGAGTCCTATACTATATAGGCATTGCATAATAAACTCTGCGCTTTTTATCCCCATCCCCTCAACAAGCGTATATTTTCCAACTTTATAAGTTGTTGTACAACCAAGAAACCATATCCATAATGCTATTTGTAGTAAAAGTCTAATTGTCATGTCACATCCTCTAGCATCAATTATTTTATCTTCACAAATCCGCCCCTCCAAATTTGGAGGGGTCGTATTTGTCGTCCGTAGTTTTTGTCCCATCCGCTACGGATATATTCCGAGTTTAATCTTCTCGTCCGTAATCATTACCTCATCTGCTACGGGCACATTCCGAGTTCCTCTTCCTCGTCCGTAACTTTGATTCCATTCACTACGGACGCGTTCCGAGTTTCTCTTCCTCGTCCGTAACTTTGATTCCATCCACTACGGACATATTCTGAGTTATGCTTTCTCGTCCGTAATTATCACCGCATCCACTACGGACA
>JAEEGL013269946.1_pt1 | contig 22844 bp, 19 predicted proteins | sample 9134231 | NCBI WGS metagenome assembly JAEEGL01 (sample SAMN16246548, study PRJNA631951) | gut metagenome | biome: gut microbiome; feature: rumen; material: fiber-attached | host: Bos | place: Iran: Karaj | collected 2018-10 | reverse complement strand
GACAACTTCAAGGGTATCAACGATTCTCTCGGTCATGCATACGGCGATAAAGTCCTTGCTAAGACCGGAAGTATCCTCCGTGCGGAATTCTCAAACGAGGACTTCATCGGCAGAGTCGGCGGAGACGAGTTCTGTGTTCTCGTTAACAGTATCCCCTCCGGCAAAGAAACTGATTATAAGGACTTCATCATCAGCAAATGTCAGTCGCTTTGCCGGACCTTCGGCGAAAACTACACCGGCGAGGACGGCACCTACAAGGTCTCGGCAAGTATAGGCGTTGCAATGTTCCCTTCGGACGGCAAAACATTTGAGGCTCTGTTTTCGGCTGCGGACAAGGCTCTCTATAAATCCAAGCATAAAGGCAAGGATACCTATTCATTCTACGAAAATGATGATACGGAGGTGGCTGACAAATGAAAACCTTCAGCAGAATAGCCGCCTCAGCGGCTGCGCTCGCCCTTATCCTCGAATGTGGCTGCGGGCATAAACAGATCGTAACATCTCAGCACGAACAGACCGAGATAACTCTCTCGTGGTGGGGCAACGACAGCAGAAACGAGTACACTCTCGAGGCTGTTGAGCTCTTCAAGCAGCAGCACCCCGATATAAAGGTGAAATGCAGCTACTCAGAATGGTCAGGATATGAGGCAAGAAGCCGAATTCGCATGATATCCGATACCGAGGCTGACGTTATGCAGATAAATGTCGGCTGGCTGGGTCAGTTCTCGGCTGACGGCACGGGTTACTATGACCTCAGCAAGGTCTCGGATTATGTGGACCTCTCCAGCTTCCCCGACGAAATCCTAAGCTACGGCACAAGAAACGGCATCCTCAACGCTGTCCCTATCGCTATGAACGCCGAAACTGTATACATAAACAAGTCCATTTTCGAGGAGCACGGACTTGAAGTCCCCGTCACATGGGACGCTCTGTTCAAGAGTGCAGACGTGCTCAGCAAGGATAATATCTATCCCCTCTCCGGAGCTTCAAAGGCTATCTGGCTCTACTGCATCACCTACACCGAACAGAAAAACGGCAAAACTATCCTCGACGATAAGGGAAATTTCGCCTTTACTGAAAAAGACTGGGAAACTGCTGTCGATTTCTATATACGAATGGTCGATAAAAAGGTCATTCCGCAAATCGAGAACTTCAAGAAGGTCAACATCGAAAAAGGCGAATACGCCGGAGCTGTCGCATGGGTCAGCGATGCGATAAACTATTTCGACTCAACTCAGAAGAACGGCGATGAGGTCATTGCTGCGGACTATACAGCTTTCACTCCTGAAAGCAGCGGCACAGGCTGGTACGAAAAGCCCGCGACCCTCTACGCTATCAGCAAGAACACCGACCACCCGAAGGAGGCGGCTATTCTGCTCAATTTCCTGCTCAACAGCAAGGATATGGCTCAGCTTCAGGGAGTCGAAAAGGGTATCCCCATAAGTCAGGCAGCCCTGAATACCCTTGATAAAAAAGGTTTGCTCAGCGGTTTGCAGTACGAAGCTTCAGAGATGATGAACTCGAATGATAAGCTCAGGGAAATGGACCCCGTTCTCGAAAATAACGACATTATCAACGATTTCTTCAGCACCTGCAACCTCGTGATGTACGACAAGGCTTCGCTCGAAGAGGCAGTCTCGGGATTCTATACCGCACTTAACGAGAAAAACCTCCAGTAATAAACACGATGCGCACTTGATTTTTCTCCCGATACGTGTTATCATATAAGTAGAACATTTCTGACCTCCAGTCATAGAAAGGAGCTGCTATGAGCGCTTTAAGAGACTCTGCAAAACAACTGCGCGAAATGGCGAAAAAGTTTTTGTCCGAAAGGGATTCTGAACCTAAATGCGTTCACCGTACCCTGCTTCTCAGGTCACTTATAATCCTGAAAAATATATGTCCCGAAACAGAAGAGTTCTTCGCCCCTATCATGAAGAATCTCATGCCATACGCCAAACGACCCGACAGAAAAGGCGACTACGAAAAAGGTGCCGGCAGACATTACTACTGCGCACTCAGCCTCAGCGGCAGGGAGCTTCCGACTGTGAACACCTACTACCGCAACGGCATAAAAAGATATACCAAAAGCGCACGTACCATGTTCGAGGAGGACTACACCATGGCGCTGACTATGCAGCGCGCCGGATACATGGATATGTGCGGAAAATTCCTCGGCAGAGCCGTTCATATGCTCTCGGATATGTGCTGCCTGCCGCATACAGCCTCTATGACCTATTACTCTTTCGGCAGAGGCTTCCACAAGGCTTATGAGGACCTCGCCGAAGCTATATACCCTGAGCTCGTGCCCGAGCAGCTGCCGGATAAGCTCCCGGAGATATTCAAGTCACGCGAGAGCTTCGCAGATGACCTGAATAAGATAGTCCTCGAGACGGCAGGAGGTCTAACTGCTGTACAGACTGCTCCGCTCGACGCTGTTAAGGAGCATCTCCTGCGGACTGAACGTATCGTTGCTGCTCTGCTGCTCAGATTCTATGAGGACCTGACAACTCCCGAGAGAAAGGCTCATTTCATCACCAGCGGCTCCGGCTGCAAGCTCCTGAAGGGAACAGCTCCACTCACTATCAAAGTGACCGGAAAGGGTATTTCTCTACACGGCGTGAACCCCTCACCTGATTCAAAGGTAAACGTTACAAACATGGTCTTCTACGCCGCTCACCGGCATAACGGACTGTTCACGCTCTCTCCTGCCAAGGACAACGACGGAAGAGTGCTTGAAGTTTCCCACGGCAAGCTCGTTCTCAGGAAATTCGACCCGCTCCACAGCGAGCAGCTTTTCAGACTATAAAAATAATACACTCACAAACGAAAAGCCATAAAGAAATTTAAAATTTCTTTATGGCTTTTTCTAAGTGAAGAATAAATGATCGTTGTATCCGCTTCGCAAATATATTATAGGCAATACCGCACAAAGATTGTGCTGAAGATGCGCCGTGAGATTTTTCGTCAGATTGTATAGAAATTCCACAGGCATACTGACGTATGTCAAGGGATTTCTTTGTAAGATGACGGAAAATATCCAAGCAGATTCAGTACAAAGACGTCAGGCGGTCTTTGTGCGGTGTTGCCTATAAACTTATCGCCGCGATGTGGCTTCTTATTGATATGTAAGACCTGTTCCGGCTTTGAACCAGCATTTGTCCGTGCCTATCTGGTCTGTCGAGCTGTACCACGGACTCGGGAGCTTGCCCTTGAAGTCTGAGCCTCCGCAGAGTACGTCAGCAATGCCCTGTCCCTCCGAGCCGGGAAGGTAACACATAACAACGCTGTTCCACGAATCATAGTCGTCCTTGTCGATGATGACCTGTCTGCCGGCAACTATGCAGGTAACGACAGGCTTTCCAAGCTTTTCCACTTCCTTTATCGAGTTGGAATTGCCCATGAGAGCCATTTCACCAAGAAGCGAAATATCCTCGGAATCACCAAGCCACTCAGCATAGCTCTTTTCGCCTACTGCAAGGAGAACTACGTCCGCATCATCAGCATCGTCCTCATCTGTGAGGACCGTTATGCCGTACTCCTCTGCCTTCTGTCTGAAGCCTTCAAGTATAGTTGTAACGCCCTCGATATCCTTTTCGGGGCTTGAGAGCCAGTCGACCGTCCAGCCGCCGCACTGCGCCTGAGCATTATCAGCCGCGGGACCTGTTATATAAATCTTCGCGCCCTCCTTGAAAGGAAGTATATTATCGTCATTTTTAAGGAGGACAAGACTCTCCTCAACAAGCTGCTCCGCGACTTCACGGTATTCGTCAGAGCCTGTCTCGGTCTTGACAGTTTCAAGCTTCTCGCAGAACGGGTCATCAAATACTCCAGCATTCTGCTTCACTCGGATTATACGCGTTACCGCATCGTCAATTCTGTCCTCTGATATCTTACCTTCTTCAACTGCGGATATGATTATCTTCTTTGCTTTTTCAAAGTCATCGACCTCCATGAGCATATCTATCCCCGCATTTACAGCATTGATGACCTGCTCTTCATAAGTCGAGCCAGAGGTGTTCTGAACGGAATTCCAGTCGCTGACTATGAATCCCTCGAATCCGTACTCGTCTTTGAGACGCTTGATATACTTGCCGTTTTCATGCATTTTCACGCCGTTGAGTGAAGAATGACTTATCATGATCGTCTGTGCTCCGGAATCTATCTGAGCCTTGTATACATTCATCAGCTCTTCTATTTCAGCCTCTGAAAGAGAAGCGTCTCCGCGGTCGATAAGTCGTTTTGTATCAGAATCTTCACCTGTGCCGAATCCGACATTTCCGTCAGCGATGAAATGCTTTGTGCAGGCGATAAGTCCGCCGTCGACAAGTCCCTTTGTATACGCCATGCTCAGGTTCTTGATGATCTCGAGGTCAGAGCCGTAGCTCTCGTAGGTACGTCCCCAGCGAGGGTCAACGGACTGAGCAACGCAGGGAGCAAAGTTCCAGAGCATATGACAGAGCTTTGCCTCATCGGCTGTGATAAGTCCGGCCTGATACATGAGCGCCTCGTCGTTCGCGGCTCCGAGACCGATATTATGCGGGAAGATAACAGTTCCCGAGCAGTAATTCACGCCGTGAACGTCGTCCTGACCGTAGATGAAAGGTATGCCGGCAGGAGAATCAACTGCGCTCTGCTGATAGCTCTTGATAGTCTCACGCCACTCCTCGGCGTTGTAATAGTCCTTCTGAGAGAGGATTCCGCCGTAATCGTAGAGCTCCATATCCTCCTCTGATACGGACCTGATCTGCGGCAGCACCATCTGAGCCGCTTTCTGCTCGAGAGTGAGCGAAGCTGTGACTTCATCAGGCTCTAACAAATTATAATACTGACACTTTGTGAGCGTAGGCTCGGTGCGCGGAAGTGTAGTTGAAGCGGCTGTGGTCGTTTCAGGCTTTGAAGAGCTCGCAGTTTCCTTTTGGCTTTCGCACGATGCAAGCGAGACAACAAGACCTAATGCAGCAATAAGAGCAATGGCTTTTGTTTTCATGGTGATCTCTCCTTTCGGGGCAAATCAATCAGTCGAAGCGGGTTCGGCCTTTTCTGTGGAAGCTTCTGTTGCGGCTTCGGACGAAGCCTCTGTAGAAGCAGCTGTCGCCGGAGCGGTAGTTTCCGGCTCGGGAACGGGAACGGTCTTTGTGCAGAGCCATTCACACCACTGAGTATAATACATCGCTACAGGGTGAACGCCATCGGATGTATAGCCCTCGTTCAGAGCTCCGTGGTCGTCGTCGTAGAGCTCATTTATGTCAATATAGAATACGCGTTTATCGTCCGCAAGAGTTGCTATCGCATTATTGAGCGAGTTTATCCCGCTGTTATTGATGACCTTGTCCTCGGCAGAAGCCGAAACGTGGAGGTTCGCCTGAAGGAAAACAAGAGCTTCCGGCTGCTTCTCCATGACCTTTTCAACAAGCGAACGATAGGCTCCGAGCGTGTACTCGAAATCGTTGCCGACTTCGTTGATGCCGAGCATTATATAGATCTTGCCGAATTTACCGTCGGTAAGGATATCGTCAAGCGATTTTCCTCCAACCTTGGCTTCGTCTATCCTGCACGCCGAGAATCCCGGCTCGCAGAAGAAGACTGAGTTTTTGAAGGTGCCGTATTCCTTTATGCCGACTGTTCGCGAGTCTCCGATAAAGAGCGCGTCATCAAAATATGACGGGTCGCTTGTGACGAAGAGCTCGGGCTGTTTTTTTGCTTCGGAATTGGTGGTATCTGCTGCGGTGGTCACGATCATCGGCTTGGGATTATCATCTGCCTCGGTCGTAATTATATCAACCGGACCCATTGTATGCTCCTGTACCTTGTCAATTACCGAGCTGTCGGCTGAGAGCCTGCCCTCGGTCTTTACCACGAGCGGCGGAGACTGTGTCTGCTTCTTAGCATCAGAGCTCGACTTCCATATCTGGTGAAAAATGAGCGGAGACGCTACAAAGCAGGTCGCAGCGAGAAGAACTGTGTAGGCGGACTGTTTGAATCTATTCATAGTGAAGGTTTTCTCCTTAGAATCTGAAATACATGAAGGGATCGTTCATTCCCTTGTAGATACAGTAAACTGAAAGCCAGAATACCGCGAGCAATACGAGCTTTATCGCTATCGTATCCTTTATCTTTTTATATATGCGCTCCGGAAGGTCAGTCGAGAAAACTGCTCCCGCGAGGAAGAATTTCCAGTATATGCCAAGATATTTGAGGTAATCGTGTTCGAGCACGGGGTAAGTCTGCTGAGGTATGAACGGGAGCAGACGGCAGAAGTAAACTCCGAGCTGGCTGATATCAGTAACGGCGAAAATCAGCCATGTCAGCGGTATCACAAACAGCATATAGAGGTGTCCGAGCACCTTGAAGCGCTCAAGGTATTTCCCGATAACGAAGCGTTCGAGCATGATAAGTGCAAACAGCACCATTCCCCAGATGATGAAATTCCAGCTTGCACCGTGCCATAAGCCTGTAAACGCCCAGACAATGAAATAATTCCGTATCGTTTTCAGCTTGCCGCATCGGCTTCCTCCGAGCGGTATGTAGATATACTCCCTGAACCACATTCCGAGCGTCATATGCCAGCGGCGCCAGAATTCGCCCATAGTGAGCGACATATAGGGGTGATCGAAGTTTTTCGGGAGCTCAAATCCCATGATCTTTCCAAGTCCTATCGCCATGTAGGAGTATCCGCAGAAGTCGAAATAGAGCTGGAATGAATATGCTATGATGCCCATCCATGCAAGCGGAGCTGATATGCTGTGGAATCCGATATTGCCGATATCGCTCCACAACCCGCCTATCTGGTTAGCTATCAGGACTTTGAAGCCAAGTCCGATAGTGAAGGTCTTGAGTCCCTCCTCTATCATTGCCGCGGTATGCCTTCTGTGACGGAGCATCCGCGAAACTATCCTGAATTTTACGATCGGTCCGGCGATGAGCTGCGGAAACATACTTATATACGCACCGTAGCTGATGAAATTCGATTCAGCCCTTGCCCTGCGCCTGTAAACGTCTATGAGGTACGAGACGCTCTGGAAGGTGTAAAAGCTTATGCCTATCGGAAGGATAATGTCCTTTACAGGAAGATGCGCATGGAAGAGCGCGTTGATATTCTCGAACAGGAATCCGGTGTACTTGAAGAATATAAGCCACCAGAAATTGAAAACGATACCGACCGTAAGCCATAGCTTGCTCGCCTTGCGGAAATTATAAATAAACTCGCCGATTATGAAATTGAACAGGATAGTCAGGAGAAAAAGCAGGATATAAACAGGTCTGCTTATTGCTCCGACGCTGTAGAAGATCACGCTTCCGGCGAAAATCGTTGCATTTTTATATTTTTTCGGAACAAGTCCGTATACCAGCATAAATGCAGGGAGGAATATAAACAAAAATTCCAAGCTGCTGAATACCATTATACCACCCTTTTTGAATCTCTTTTATTCTACACGACGACTTTTTATTTTTTGTTTTTATATTTAAATAAGTCGTAAAATAAGGACCTGAAACGTCCCTATATATTATTCTACACGCAAAAAAAGTAAATGTCAATATCTTTGTTTTTTTATAGCAAAATGTATTATATAATATGTATATCTCTGTTTAAAACAGTGCAATATAATAATACTATTTTTTAACACTATCTGCCCCTGCGGGATATGGTCAGTTCCTCTGACTATGTTTAATGCCCAAAAATTGCGCAGACGTTTTGTTATATTCTAACAAAGTTCAACTTTATGTATTTACAAATACTGCAAAATATACTATAATATTTATATATGATATGGGAAATCATGTGTATATCTGCACGAATCCCAAACACAAAATGCTTAGAGACAATTAAAGAATAATACGATCAATCGCAATTTTCGGTGAGGGATAATTATGATCAAACATCTATCAGGTGACTACGAAACTGTAGAATACGACAGCAAACGCTCTGTTATGCTGTATGACAACGTCCAGACTGAGGCTTACCCCACTCATTGGCACAAGGAAATAGAGATAATCATGCCGCTGAAAAACTACTATACCGTTGTTGTCGGTGAAACTGATTTCACTTTCAATGAGAACGAGGTTCTAATCATACCTCCGGGAGAGCTCCACGGTATGCCGGCTATCCCCGGACGCAGACTCATTTTCCAGTGCGATAACGCTATACTCGGTGACCTTCCTGCTCTCGAGCCGCTCATGCGAAGCCTTAACGCTCCCCTGCTCATTACTCCCGAGTACAACAAGGAGCTTCAGGTGCTCGCGAAAAAGATCATGCTCGACATTTTCGAGCTCTACAGTGTCAAGAATGAGCTCTCGGACATCAAGATATACTCGCTGCTTTTACAGCTTCTTATAGCCGTCCGCGAGTATCACCTCGAGCAGAGCAAGAACTCACTCGACTGCGACGATGGCAAAATTGACGAGTATACCGAGAAATTCAGCGTTGTTATGAAATACATAGACGCCAATTATATGTACGATATCTCGCTCGACCAGCTCGCAAACGTCGCCGGATACAGCAAGTATCACTTCTCACGCATCTTCAAGCAGTACAACTCTATGTCGTACCTGCAGTACATCAACGCACGACGCACAAGAGCTGCTGAAAATCTCCTGCTTGACCCGAATATCCCCATAACAGAGGTAGCTATGCGCTCCGGCTTCAAGAGCCTTACTACCTTCAACAGAATATTCAAGGAGATAAAACACTGCACTCCAACTGACTTCAAAAAGCTCTATTCCATGTCTATGCCATGAATCAGCACACTGCCGGATATTCATATCCGGCAGTTTTTGTATTCGCATTGTCAGGCAATGAAAAAATTTTCAAAAAACTATGGAAATTTTTTCCCGTTTGTGTTATAATAATAATGTATTTATCCTATTCGTGCGAATAGGCTGTATTTCCGCAGTTTTGCGGTCAATCATCTATTTTTCACCGCCAGCTCTTTTATAGGCGGTGGCAGAAGGAAGGCGAATCATATGACAGAAACTTCTATGCTCGACAGATACGATATCCAATTCCCCGAGCTCGGCTGGAAGTTCCATATCAATCCGACCGCTTTTACGATATTCGGATTTGATATCCAATGGTACGGCATCATCATCACCCTCGGACTTATCCTCGCGATACTCTATGTTTTCCCGCGAATGAAAAGGTTCGGCATTGATTCCGACAGAGCCGTTGACGCCGTTATCGGCGGTGTTATCGGAGGTATCGTCGGCGCAAGGCTCTACTACGTCCTGTTTAATCTCGATGACTACAAAAAAGACTCCGTCGGCGAGACCCTGAAAGCTATGATCAATACCCGAAACGGCGGACTTGCCATATACGGCGGTATTATAGGCGCGATACTGGTCGGGTTCATAATCTGTAAGATACGCAAGGTAAAGGTGCTCCCTATGCTCGATGTCACGGCTATCGGTTTCCTCATAGGTCAGGGAATCGGACGCTGGGGCAACTTCGTCAATCAGGAGGCTTTCGGTACAAATACCGATTTCTTCCTCGGTATGACCGGCGGCACGATACAGCGCTCTATCAACAACTCCATGCAGATAGGCGGAGATATGTACGAGAGCGGACTTGAAATGCTCTGGGACAAGCCCGTTCACCCCTGCTTCCTCTATGAATCAGTGTGGTGCCTGCTCGGATTCGCACTCCTCGCATTCTGTTCAAAACGCAGAAAGTATGACGGACAGCTAACACTCATGTACATGGCATGGTACGGTCTCGAGCGCTTCTTCGTTGAAGGTCTCCGCACCGACAGCCTTATGACCGGCAATATCCGCATTTCTCAGGCACTCTCTGCTCTGCTTTTCATCTCTTCTGTTATCATTCAGATAGTTATGTTCTTCCGCATAAAGCGCGACCCCGAAAGCTATGTGCTCTATGCAAACACTGAGGAAGCACGTCTGCTTATCGAGGAATCACGCCGCAAGCACATGGGCATCAAGGGCGCTGACGCTAAAATTATGGGCGACGACGATGACGAGATCGGTATCCTCGATGATGAGGACGATGAGATCGGTGACCTCCCCGACGAGGACGATGACGATGAGATCGGTGACCTCCCTGACGAGGACGATGACGAAGATGAACCGGAGGAATCTCCCGCTGATGAAACTCCTGCTGAGGATAAGGCTGAAGAGGCTCCCGCTGAGGTAAAAACAGAGGAACCCGAGGCAGAAGAAGCTCCGGCAGAGAAAGCTCCGGAAGAAGCTGAAAAATCTGAGGGAAACTCAGAAAAAACAAATGATAAATATGACGACCTTGCCAGTCAATATGATGAACGCCTGACAGGCGGCTCCGGCAAGGGCTCTCACAACAAGAAGAAAAAGCATAAATAACAGGAGGATATTAAAATGGCACAGATAATCGACGGCAAAGCCGTATCAGCAAGCGTTAAGGAAGAAGTAAGAGCTGAGGCTGCTCGCCTCAAGGAAGAAAAAGGACTCAAGGTCGGTCTCGCAGTTGTTATCGTCGGCAACGACCCTGCTTCACGAGTTTATGTCAACAACAAGAAGAAAGCCTGCGAAGCTGTAGGTTTCCAGTCATTCGAGTACGCACTCGATGAGAACACTACTCAGGAGCAGCTCCTCGACCTCGTACAGGTGCTCAACCGTGACGACAGAGTCAACGGCATACTCGTTCAGCTCCCACTGCCCAAGCACATCGACGAAAAAGCTGTTATCAATGCTATCTCCCCCGATAAGGACGTTGACGCCTTCCACCCTGTAAACGTAGGTAAGATAATGATAGGCGAATATTCATTCCTCCCCTGCACTCCCGCAGGCGTTATGCGTCTCATTGAGAGCACCGGAGTTGACATCACCGGCAAGGAATGCGTTGTTGTCGGCAGAAGCAACATCGTCGGCAAGCCGCAGGCAATGCTCCTCCTCCAGAAGAACGGTACTGTTACTATCTGCCACTCAAGAACGAAAGACCTCAAGGAGAAGTGCCTCTCGGCTGATATCCTCGTAGTCGCTATCGGCAAGGCTAAGTTCATCACCGGCGATATGATAAAGGAAGGAGCCGTTGTAATCGACGTCGGTATGGACCGCGACGAAAACGGCAAGCTCTGCGGCGACGTTGACTTCGAGTCCGCTGAGAAAAGAGCCGGCTATATCACTCCTGTACCCGGCGGAGTTGGTCCGATGACGATAGCCATGCTCATGAAGAATACCCTCACTGCCGCTAAACAGCAGGCTGGTTTGGAGTAAAAAACAGCTCCCCTGAGCAGTTCTCGGGGGAGCTTAATGTATATAGGGAATATACTATGAACACGATAAAATATCCCTCAGAGGAAGCCGTAAACAAAGCTATCGCAGAGGACGAACCGCTCCTCACGCTGTATCCTTCGACGGAAAAACTGCCATAATCAGTCAGATGGATGAGGCTATGGAACACCATATCCTACTGATGAAAGCCGGCTAAAAAAGCACCGATATCGCCAAATTCTTTCGTATCGTCCTTGATAAGAGCGGAGCAGACTGGACTTTTGTCTGCCCTCCGGATTATAAGGGGATACAATTCAAGGATAAGCGTATTGAAGCCTTCTACAAGGATGGCTTTGCTCTTATTTCAGAATTTCTGCACTCTATCGGATACCTTGTTGGAATCAATATTCCCAAGAGGTATAGCCGTCATCTTAACACTTTTAAAAATGACACATATAAAAAAAGCCTGAGAAGAAATCTTCTCAGGCTTTGATTTTATTCGCCCATTCTTGCCCTGATGTACTTTTCAAGGTAGTCGATGGTCTTTTCAATTCCAAGGCGGGAGCTGTTTATTGAGAGGTCGTAAAGTCTCGAATCGCCCCAGTGCATATGAACGTGATAATTATGGTAGCGCTTTCTTTTCTTGTCCTTTTTCTCAATGAAGTTCTTGGCGTCGTGCTCGTTCATCTCGTAAAGCTGCATGATTCGCTTTATTTTAGCGTCCATGTCTCCGAGAATGAACAGAGAAACAAGTCCCTTGAAGTCCTTGAGCTTTGTCTCGGAGCAGCGTCCAACAACGACGAATGATTCGCCGCTCTCAGCCTTTTTGCGTATGAAATCGAACTGCATCTCAGCGATATTGTCCTCGATAGAGTTGCTGTAGCCACGGACTCTTCTCGAAATGAGCGGCAGATTCGGTGCTTCGTTGAGCTTTTCTATCTCCTCGGGAGACATACCTGTCTTGTTGGCTATTTCAGTGATGAGGTGGCGGTCATATATCGGGATATTGAATCTCTCGGCAAGAGCCTCCGCAATAACACGTCCGCCGCTTCCGAATTCACGTCCTACAGAAATTATAAGCTGTTCCATGTTGACACCTCCTGTATTATAAGTATCTTGCAAAAATGTATAATGTCGATATCGCGAGAACTATCACTGTTGCCGGTGCAAGCTTCGCACAGTACTTGCCCCAGCCGATAGGATAGCCGTTCTTGGCGGCAACTGAGGTTCCGACAACGTTTGCCGACGCTCCGATAGGAGTTGCGCTTCCGCCGATATCAGTACCGATAGAGAGCGCCCACGCAAGTGTATTCGGGTTAGCACCGCTTGCAGTAACGATAGGTGCAAGGCTCTGTATGATAGGGACCATTGTAGCCGCAAACGGGATATTATCCACGAATGCGCTCGCAATTGCCGAGAGCCAGAGGATTATCGCTACCATGAGCATGATATTGCCGCCGGAAATGTCGCTGATGAAGTCGGCGATGTATTTGAGTATGCCCGTTTCTTCAAGTCCGCATACAACTATGAAGAGTCCGATGAAGAAGAGCAGGGTCTTATAATCGACTTTTTTAAGAAGTGTAACTGCGTCCTTTGCATTCGCGATAAGAGTGATAACTGCAATGAATGTTCCGATAGACGCAACTGTGAGATGTGTCATTGAATGTGTTACGAGAAGAACTACCGCAATGCCGAAGATTATGCTGCTGAGAATGAAGTCCTTCTTGTTTGTGATAGCCTCTGCGGGCTTGGGGAACTTGCTCATGTCAACAGGCTCGGCGTTCTTGTCGACAAGGTCCTTCTTGAAAACGATGTAGAAAAATACAATGCATATCACAAGGCAGATGCCTGCAACTGCGCCTGTATTCATAAGGAAATCAAAGAATGAGAAGCCCATTGATGTTCCGACGATGATGTTCGGAGGGTCTCCGCACATCGTTGCCGAGCCGCCGAGGTTCGCGCAGAATATCTCGGAGAGTATCATCGGGACTGGATTGAATTTGAGAAGCTGTGCAAGCTCGATAGTTACCGCTGCAAGGAACATGATAACTGTGATACTGTCGATGAACATCGAAAGCACTGCCGACATTACCATGAACGTGATGAATATCGGGATAGTCTTACATTTTACGATGTATGCGATTCGCATACAGAGCCAGCGGAAGAATCCTGCTTTCGCCATTCCCTCTACCATTACCATCATTCCCGCAATGAAAACGATAGTCGCCCAGTTGATGCCCTTGCTCTCGCTCTCTGTCACCTGATACCAGAACTCCTTGGTAGCAAATCCTTTGATAGCAAGAGTATTCCATATCGCGGTACCGCTTCTCATACATATGCCGAATACGACAACGAGAGTGAGCAGTCCGCAGCCGAGCGTTACATAATGCCTTTCTATCTTATCCAGTACGATGAGTATGAACATCGCAACGAATATGACAACGGCAAATATCTGTGCTGCTAACATAAATAAACCTCCATGCGGACGTTCAGCCGTCCGGAATTTGAACGTTCTTCTTATTTAATATTAAAAAGAACCAAATCGAATTATAGCATAATTAAGGGACTAATTCAAGAAAAAATCACCTTAAAGTAAATTTTCTGCATTTGAGCCTCTATGTTCCTGATAAGTCAGGTTTTTTTGTGCATTTTGCCTGTATAACACGTCTGATATTTGTTAAAGATACAGAAGAAATCAAAAAAGTAAAAAGATGAACATAAAGTCCGCTTATTGCCATTGCCGCTCATCTGTGGTATAATATTAATTGATTTTTGCAAAGGAGCTGAACGAATGACTCTCACCAGACTCGGAACGGATAAATTTAATGATATAAAACTCCTGTTCAAAGACGTTTTCATGAACCCTCCGTGGAACGACGACTGGAGCAATGACGCTCAGCTTAACGAATACCTCCTCGACCTCACCGGCAACAGGAACTCATATCCTCTCGGTCTTTACGACGGAGACAAGCTCATCGGAATCTCTCTCGGGAGCATTATGCACTGGTGTACCGGTACTGAATACTACATATACGAATTCTGTATCAGCCGCGAACGGCAGGGTCAGGGGCTCGGAACTCAGTTCCTGCACATGATCGAGGACTACATGAGGGATATGGGGCTTGACCACATCTTCCTGCAAACCGAGAACAGCGTCCCTGCGTACAGATTTTACACCAAAAACGGCTTCAGCGAGCTCGAGGGTCACGTTTCACTCGTAAAAAAGCTTTAAAGGAGACTATTTATGCTGAAATTCATTCTGCTCATCGGCGGATTCGTTCTGCTGATAAAGGGCGCCGACTTCTTCGTTGACGGAAGCTCCGCCGCCGCAAAAATGCTGAAGGTGCCGTCAATAATAATCGGCATGACCATTGTCGCAATGGGAACGAGCCTCCCCGAGACCTCCGTCAGCGTCAGCGCTTCGCTCGCCGGCAAGAACGATCTCGCTATCAGCAACGTTGTCGGCTCGAATATATTCAACCTCATGGTCGTCTGCGGAATGTGCGCTGTGCTCTGTCCGCTGACGATAGAAAAAGACGCCTTCAAGCGCGATTTCCCGTTCTCTGTCGCGGTAGCCGGAGTCCTCATGGGAATGGGCTGGCTCGGCATGAAGGTCGGTCACATCGACGGTATCATTCTCCTCATTCTCTTTGCCGGATTCCTCTACATGATGATATCCTCAGCCAAAAAAGCCCGCGGCGATGACGCAGGCGAAAATGACGATGAATACAATACCATGCCTGTATGGAAATGCGGGCTCCTTATCGCCGGCGGAAGCGCTGCCATTGCTATAGGCGGAAAAATGGTAGTTATCGGAGCCTCGGACATAGCTAAGGCTTTCGGAATGTCTGATAACCTCATCGGCATGACCATTGTCGCACTCGGAACAAGTCTGCCGGAGCTCGTGACCTCAGTAGTTGCCGCTAAGAAAAATGAGGTCGATATGGCGCTCGGAAACGTTATCGGCTCGAATATTTTCAATATTCTCTTCGTGCTCGGTATCGCCGCAAGCATTTCTCCCGTTGCTTTCACTATGGAGAATATCATCGACACCGCTACTCTCATTCTTATGAGCGGTCTTGTCCTCGCATTCTGCGCTCGTAAAAAGAAGCTCGTTCGCTGGCAGGGAGCTGTGATGCTCCTGATATATGCCGGCTACACCACATACATCATTATGAGATAAACAAAAAGGACGAAAGGTACTCCCTTTCGTCCTTATTTTTATGCCGTGATATCTTCATTATCTTCAGTCTGAGGTTCAGCTTCGCTCTGCGGGAGCGCTCCCCGCTGAGCCCTGAGTATCCGCTCGACGTTATTGACAAATCGCTCGTTTTCGGCGTGTGTGCGTATGCCAATGCGGAAGAAGCCCTCGCCAAGTCCGGTCATGTCTGCACAGCTCATGATGCGTATCCCTCGCTTCATCAGTAGCGCGTCAAGCGGCAGCTCGCAGCGCAGAAGCAGGAATGCCGCATAGGAGGGATAGACCATTACTCCCATGCGTATCAGCTGCTCGGAGAGGAACTTCCTCTCGCGGGCTATATATCTGCGCGAGCGTTTGAGGTAGGCTTCGTCGTCAATAGCCGCCATTGCAGCAGCACAAGCTGCGGCAGGAACAGTCCGCGCAGGGCTGTATTTCCTGATAATGTCAGCTATACGGTCGGAGGCAAAAACTGCATAGCCAAGTCCAAGACCCGATATTGCATAGGTCCTGCCAAGGTCTTTGAGCACAGCTATATGTATACCTGAAAGACTTGCTGCACTGTATTTCCGGCTCTTCTGCGAGAGCTCCATATACGTCTCGTCGCATATCAGCAGAGTATTGCACCGGCGGCAGCTTTCAGCGATAGTTCCAAGAGTGTAAGGCGTGATGACCTCGCCTGTAGGGTCGTTCGGACTGCACAGGAAGACTATGTCAGTATCCGGCTCAATACAGTCAGCGAAATCCGCTGTAAGTCCGAAGCAGTCGTCAGCGGTGAGCATATACTCCCTGACCTCACAGCCGCAGCCGAGCAGGGCTCTCCGGTACATCTCAGGCGCAGGAGCGTACAGCAGCGCCTTTTTCGGGCGTATCGCCTGCACTATGCGGTATACAAGGTCCTCAGTATCGTTACCCCATACGATACATTCCGGCGTTGTCTTTTCCCTTGCGGCAACAGCTTTCTCGAAGCTTTCAAATGTGTTAACGCTGCTGCCGGTCCATGCGGAGCGGTCTGTAAGAGCAGCGAGTGCCTCCTCCGGCATGGAAAACGGATTCTCAGCCGTTATGAGGTCGAGCTTTATCTTCTTGTGACGGTTTGTGCTGTATTCAGGGATACCCATGGTTTACACCTCCATATATCATTTAAGCTTTGCCCGCAGTTTTACTGCAAAATCAGTCAGCTGCTCCATGCTCAGAGCCTCTATGCGCACCGATTCAGAGATACCCATTTCGCGCAGGACATCGTATACGGTCTCCTTGTCAGCTCCGAGCTGGGAGGCGAGCGAGTTTGCCATAGTCTTGCGGCGCTGCGAGAATCCGGCTTTTACAACGCTGAAAAAGAACTTCTCATCTTCACCTGTGAGACGCGGCTTCTTGTCGATATCAATGCGAATGACCGCGGAATCAACGTTCGGAGCCGGCATGAAGCTCCCGCGTGAAACATCAAAGAGCTTCCTTACAGTGCCATAGTAGTTGACTCCGACAGTGATAGCTCCCGAATCGCGGGTGCCGACCTTTGCGCAAAGGCGCTGTGCGGCTTCCTTCTGTACCATTACCGTTATCGAATCTATCGGCAGGTGGCTCTCGAGAAGAAGCATTATCACCGGAGAGGTTATATAATACGGCAGATTCGCGCATACTGCCGCTCTAAGTCCAGCAAAATCACGCTCAATGATGCCGAACAGGTCAGCCTTCATGACGTCCTCGTTGTATATCTTCACGTTGTCAAAGTCTTTAAGAGTCTCGTCAAGGATAGGCAGCAGACGCGTGTCTATCTCGACCGCCGAGACCTTGTCCGCCCGCTTTGCGAGCTCCTTTGTGAGAACTCCTATACCCGTTCCGACTTCAAGAATGCCGAAGCCGGACTTTGCATTGCCGTATTCAGCTATTTTCGGGCATATATCAGGGTTGATTATGAAATTCTGTCCGAGTCCTTTTGAAAAGCTGAATCCGTGCTTTCCGAGTATTTCCCTGACAGTTCCGATATTGGTAAGCTCCATTATTCGTTCTCCCCCACTCCGTGACGCTGCTTTTCGGAACATTCCTTCTGCTTCGCGTCATTGAGCTTGTCCATATTGTTTACAAGGTAGTCGGCAGAACGGTAAGCGTGCTGAAAATCGGTATCCTTGAAATGCACCTTCATGTCGATGAACTCGCCGTCGATTGTCAGGTCGAGCTGTTTTATCTGCCTGCCCGGGTATTTTTTTCCTGCATATGCGATATATTCGTCTATCTCGCGGGGACTCATCTCTCCGCCGAAAACATTGACCTTCATATTCTGCCTCCTTTGGCTTAGTTATTGTTATTGAGCGAGCTTATTACGGCTTCCGCACACTTCATGCCGTCCACCGCAGCGGATACTATCCCGCCGGCATAGCCGGCTCCCTCGCCGCAGGGATATAGTCCCGCCGCAGAAAGCGACTGCATATCCTCGCCGCGCAGTATCCTCACGGGAGAGCTGCTCCTGCTCTCGATGCCCGTCAGGAGAGCTTCTCTGTCGTCGAATCCGCGTATCATTTTTCCCATTTCAGGAATTCCGAGCCGCAGAGACTCACATATCACCGGCGGAAGGTATTCGTCCGGCAAAGCAGCACTTACAGCCGGTCTGTACGATGGCTTGACCCTTCCCTCGCCGCATGAGAGCTTCCTGTCCATTAGCTCCCCGACAGTACACGCCGGAGCACTATAATCACTTCCGCCGGCTCTGAAAGCCTCTTCCTCGAGCCTGCGCTGGAAATGCATACCCGCAAGCGGGTGAGGACTTCCGTAATCCTCGGGTCCTACGTTCACGAGAAGAGCGCTGTTTGAGTTTACATCATCGCGGGCAAAGAGACTCATGCCATTGACCGCGAGCCTGCCCTCTTCCGAGGAAGCCGCTACTACCTGCCCGCCCGGACACATACAGAACGTATAGAGCGTCCGCCCGTTAGGGAGATGCGCCACAAGCTTGTAGTCAGCAGCCTTGAGTGACTGGTGACCTGCAAAATCTCCGTACATTGCCTTATCTATATCAGCGCGGAGGTGCTCGATGCGCACTCCGACTGCGAAATTCTTCTGTGCGAGCTCTACTCCGTTGGCGTAAAGAAGCTCAAAAACGTCTCTTGCGCTATGACCTGTCGCGAGGATAACATTGTCCGTATCAAGCGTATGCTCTCCCGAGCTGTCAATATATCTGACAGCCGATATCCTGCCGTTTTCGAGCTCGTATCCGCAGAAGCGTGCGCCGAATCTGACCTCGCCGCCAAGCTCCTTCACGCGCTCACGAAGAGCCTTTACAGTCCCGCGGAGCTTGTCCGTGCCGATGTGTGGCTTTGCAAGATACAGTATCTCCTCCGGAGCGCCGAACTCGACAAGCTTCTCAAAAACCCAGCGGATACGCTTGTCTTTGATGCCGGTAGTGAGCTTGCCGTCGGAAAATGTTCCGGCTCCGCCCTCACCGAACTGCACGTTGCACTCAGTATCGAGCCTGCCTCCGCTCTGAAACTCCTCTACCGCCTTCACGCGGGAATCTACGTCGCCGCCGCGCTCAAGGACTATAGGCGCCGCACCTGCCATTGCAAGCACGAGAGCCGCAAACATTCCCGCCGGACCGAATCCTACGATGACTGGGCGTTTGCCTCCGCTTACCTGCGGGATATCGTAGACGTACTTTTCAACAGGTGTCGCATTTTTTATCCGCTTCAGGAGCTGAGCCTCTCCTTTTACCGAAATATCGACCGATATCAGAAAGTGAACGTCGCTCCTGCGGCGGGCGTCAACTGATTTTTTGGCGAGCTTCACGCTCTTTATCCTGTCCGCCGGTATGCGGAATCTCTCCGCGCAGAACTTGCTCAGCTGCGAAAAATCAAAGTCCAGCGGGACCTTTATGCTGTTTATCCTTATCATATTTTGCCGCCTTTCAGCGACTTCGCCGCATTTTTTCCTGCCCATATGCCGGACGACCATGCCCACTGCAAATTGTAGCCGCCGCAGTCACCTGCAACGTCGAGAATCTCTCCGCAGAGGAACATTCCGCGGTATTTCTTGGCTCCAAGGTCATCATCGACCTCGCCGGAAGTTATTCCTCCCATTGTGGACTGCGCATTCTGCCACGGTGAACAGCCTGTTACCGCAAATTCAAGGGCTTTTATCCCTGTACAGAGCCGACGTATATCCTTGTCTGTGACCGAGGACATCGGCTCTGACGGACTTTTTCCTATCACATTCTTCGCCAGCCATACCGCCAGATTCTTTACGAAAAATCCGGTGAGAAGCTCCTCCGCAGGACATTCTCCCCTGCTTTCGCGAATCCGGAAGAAATAGCCGGCGAGCTGTTGCTCGGTCATGTCGGGAGCAAGGTCTATCCTCAGCGTGAGTCTGCCCTCATAGCGCTGAAACAGATACGCGAGGTTGAATACGCATATGCCGGAGATGTTGTTCTCGTTGAACTGTATCTCTCCCTTTTCGGTATGCAGGGTCTTACCTCCGGAAACTGCCGAAACTTCGCCCTTTATGCGTACTCCCTTCAAGCCCTTTACACTCTCGGGAGAAACCCTCAGCGGAGCTACCGCCGGACACAGCTTCGACGTTTCAAGCTTCATATCACGCAGTATACGCATTACTGCTCCGTCGGTGCCGAACGCAGGTGCGGCATAGCCTCCCGCGGCAATAATAAGGCGTTTGCAGGTGATGCTATCCCTGTCGGAAACAAGCTCGAATCCGCCGCCCGAGGGCTTTATCGCCTTTACCTCAAACTCGCAGACTTCATTCACACCAAGCTCAGAAAGCTTCAGCCTGAACGCATTAAGCACCGTTGCAGAGCTGTTGCTGCGTGGGTAAATGCCTCCTCCCTGATTCTCGTTGCCGGTCGAGCAGAGAACTCCAAGCTTTTCCGTGAAAAGCTCCCTCCAGTCGGGGGCTGCGCTGATTATCCTCATCGCGTCGATGCTTCCGTGGAAATTCTTTTTCGCAAGCGAAAGATTGCTGAGGTTGCACTTGCCGTTTCCGGTCGCTATTATCTTCTTGCCGACGCGCGGGAGCTTCTCCACTATCGTTACATCTGCCGCCGGATACTCCTCCTTTGCGGCGATAGCGGCACAAAGTCCGGAAGCTCCTCCGCCGAGCACAGCTATATCAGTTTTCATCAGACGAGCCTCCTTTCGCCGGAAGTATATCTATGACCGCTATCTCCGGTCGGTTGTTGAATCTGACAGGCGCAGGCGAATCGCCTATGCCTGAGGTTATGAACATCGCTCCGCCGTCGTACTTGAACCAGCCTTTGTCGTATACGACGCTTTTGTCGCCTACTATCTCCGGAAAGAGTATATCCGTACTGCCGGGGTCGATAACTGGTCCGAGTCCGAACGGAAGCTGTACAAAGCCTCCGTGAGAATCCGCACAGAGTGTAAGGTCTGTGCCGAATTCGGCAAATTTTTCATAATTTGGTATGTGAGCAAGCAATATGCTGAAACTGCTCTCGTCGACCGTGAACTCGTTGTGCAGGTCAAACGTCGGCGAATAGTAGACGTTGTCGATGCCGATGAGCTGTATCCGGTTGCCTTTGATGTCGAGGTACTGCTGTTTGTAGTTCATGACAACTGCACCGCTATCGCCTACTGCCTTGATGTAATCCGGACTTGTATCATGCTCGCCGCTTACGAAATATGTCGGGAAGCCGTCGTTCACGATGTCCGCAACCGCCTTTACAGCCATGTCTATCTCGTTCTGCGGAGAGCTGCGGCTGTACATATCTCCAAGCACGAATACGACGTCGGGGTCGGATCCTTCAAGGTGTCTGAGGATAGTCCTGCTGCTTATGCTCCCCGTGTGGACGTGAAGGTCGCTGACTATCGCGATGCGGAAAGGAGTCTTTACTTTTGCGGACGAATAGACCGTTTCAGTTGTTTTGAGCGTATAATTGTTGAACCACCATATTAGGGCAATTATCACAAGAAAGAGCAGAAAACGCTTGAAAAAGCCTCTCTTTCGCGGAATTTCCTCTGTCTTTTGTTCTGTATTGTTTATCTCTTCCATATATTCTCCGGAATTTATTTGATTATATGAACATCGAGCTGACCGTACGGGATAGCGATATTGTTGGCGTCAAACGCCGCCTTGACCGATTCTATCATCTCGTACCGCGTTGTGAAATAGTCGTTGTTTGCTACCCATACGAGCACGTCTATTTCAATCGAGCTCTCGCCGTGACGGCTCATGCGGACTATCGGCTCGGGTGCATTGAGTGTGTGTGCATTCTCGTTTATGACTCCGCATATCAGCGCTCTTGCCTTCTCATAATCAGCGTTGTAGCTTATACTGAACGTGAGGTCGATTCGCCGTGAGGGTGTTTCCGTGTAGTTTATAAGCTTCGCGTCCGAGACCTTTCCGTTCGGGATAAAAACTGTCTTGCCGTCGAATGTGTATATCTTCGTATAGAGTATGCTTATCGACTGGACTGTTCCGACGGTTCCGTCTATCTCGACAGTGTCTCCGGACGAAAACGGCTTCGAGAAAAGGATTATGAAGCCTCCTGCAAGATTGGAAAGACAGGTCTGCAAGGCAAGGCTGACTGCGAGTCCGGCTGCTCCGAGTATCGTGATGATAGATGATACCGGTACATTCAGCACCGACAGCGCCATTATCAGCACTACTGCATACAAGACTACTCTTATGACCGAGAGCAGGAAATTCCGTGCCGCATTGTCGATCCTCGAACGCTTGAGTGCCCGCTCGATGAATTTGCTTATCAGCTTTATCATGACGTAGCCTATCAAGATTATTACAGCTGCTACTATCAGCAGCGGGAGAAGCTCCTTGAAATACCCGAGAGCCTTGTTGAGAAAGCTCTCAGCTTTGTCTACCTGTTGATGAATACCTGCTACAGCGGTATCAGTAGTGATATCAGTCACTGCCGCCGAAACAGAGGTCGAAGTTTCCATTAATATCAGCTCCTGAAAATACATATACTATTATTATATCAGAAACATAAGTAAACGTCAATCAGTTGAACGAAATTGATGAAGCAGCGTGAAAGTTAAATATATAAAATTATTCTGTAATTGTTGCATTCGTAAGCATTTTATGGTAAAATATAAAAGATGTCCCGATAGCTCAGTCGGATAGAGCGACTGCCTCCTAAGCAGTAGGCCGGAGGTTCGATTCCTCTTCGGGACGCCAGCTTCGCGCTCTTCTTTATGTCGAGCGCGATTTTTTTACAGTCCCGGCACAAAAAACGCGCTCCGCATTAAGGTCAATACCCATATAGAAGCTTTACACGTATTATTGAGGGAAACCCTTTTGAAAAAGGGCTTTCCCTCAAACTCCCTTCCTAAAACTTTTAGCTCCGTTTTTTCTGCAAGGGGTCCCCCTTGAAAGCGAAAACGCCGCTGTTTTGTTTGTATGGGGGTACCCCTTGCAGAAAAAACAAAGTTGGAAGTCTTTGGAAAGGGGTCTGGGGAAGAACCTTTCT
>JAEEGL016002974.1_pt1 | contig 22845 bp, 20 predicted proteins | sample 9134231 | NCBI WGS metagenome assembly JAEEGL01 (sample SAMN16246548, study PRJNA631951) | gut metagenome | biome: gut microbiome; feature: rumen; material: fiber-attached | host: Bos | place: Iran: Karaj | collected 2018-10 | reverse complement strand
GCCGCCGCTGACGAAGTAGCTGCAGCTGCAGAAGCCGCTGACGAAGTAGCTGCAGATGCAGAAGCCGCTGACGAAGTAGTTGCAGATGCAGAAGCCGCTGACGAAGTAGCTGAAGAGGCTGCTGAAGGTGCTGAAGGTGCTGCTGCTGTAAATGCTGAAGTATTAGGAGCTATTGAAACTGCAGCAGAAGGAGATACAGACAAAAAAGGGCTAAAACACTTGCAAAGTCAACTTGAGAGTAAAGGTATAACTATGTCGGAACAGGAAGGTATACTAGGTAGTGCTTTTAGTTATCTGTTTCCTGAACCTGAAGGAAGTAATTATGAGTATTCTTACAGTATATGTGCAAACGAAAATGATGTTTCTAGTATTCAGACTAACTGTGATACTCCTGGTCAAGTAAATTATGTTTTTGTTCCTGAGGATAATGAATGGGATAAGCCTGCAGGTTTTTACAAAATTGATTGGCAAGATTCGGCTTTTGGTTGGGGTGAACCAATGGTGACTACTGATTATTATCCAGAATAAAAGTAGATTTGTTTCTTAGTATTAATTATAATAATGTGATGTAACAAATAAAGATTACATTTTATATAAAAATTTCTTAATACGGAAGTATTTGTAAATTTGCATAATAATTAGAGATGTGAGGTGATATTATGACAGATATAGTTGGACCTTATAATAATGTGATTGAAGCGCTAGGTACGATGTCTACAGATATACAAAGTCTAGCTGATGTTTTTACTAAGAATATGGTAGATTCTGATGGTGTTGATGTGGAATCTGCTAAAGGCAAGATAGAAGCTTATAAAACTATAACTGATGAAACAATCAAAGGATATGTAACATCTGCAAAAGCTAACCTTGATACAGCGAAAGGATATTTAAATAGTAGTAGTTAATGAAAGGAGTTGTTTATAATGGGGTATATAAAAACTAGTTCTGATGAAATAACTAGTGCTAGTGATAAATATAGTACTGCATCGCAAACATTGTCTGACTTAGAAGGTAAAATTAGTGCTTTTAAGACAGCTGGTGATACATTTATTGAAGAATGTAGAACTCAATATATAAAAGAAGAAGCAAAAAGATTGTATGATACGGCTCATAATGAATGGAATAATAGTAAAAGTAACTATCCTACTATTGCTGCTTGGCAGAATGATGAACCTCAAAGTAGTGATGCTATTTATACTACTAAAGCTACAACTAGTGCTCTTAATATTTTTATTAAAAATATAAAACCTACTTTTGATGAATTAATGGGTAATGCCGATACAGGTAAGAAAGATTTGGGAACAAAATTGGAATCCGTTAATACTGCAATAACTGCTCTTAATGAAGCTATTACTACTTTTAATGATAGCTCATTTGCTATTGCAGTATCTGGCGTTGCTGGTGTATCAAGTACTTATGGTTCTGCTTTTAATGTAAATATAGGTAAAGATGTTGATGTTGTTCAATTTGAAGTTAATGGTAAGACTTATTCGTTTTCTGAATTAGTGAACGCATTTTGTACATATACAGGTGCTTCAATGGAGACAGGCATTGCTATACAAATTGCTAAAGAAAGTGGAGTTGAATATACATCTGATATGGAAAAAGCTCTTATGGAATCTGTTGGTGCTGTAACTGACTTTGCTCATTCACAAGGATTGTTTAAATATGCTACACAAGATGACATTGATAGAGTTGCAGCTGCTTATGGCGTTTCAGATTATCAAACTACTGGTGTTGCTGGTATATTAGCTCTTGCTGGTAGTGATGCTGTTGATAAATATGGTGATTTTGTAAATGCTTTGGCTAATGGTACACTTGCTAAAAATGGAACAGCTGTATCAGCTATGGCTATGGGGGCGTTTGGATTAGCATCATTCTTTGCTATGAATTATAATGATGATGGTGCAATAGGTCAAGCTCTTAGAAATAGTAAATTGGAATTTAATACGGTTGCAGCCGATGATAGTAGCGATGGAACTGATGGTACAGATAATACAGATAGTACAGATAATACTGATAATACTGATAATACAGATAATAATACAGATAATACAGATAGTACAGATAATACTGATGGTAGTGATGGTAGTGATGGCGGAAGTGACGGCGGAAGCGACGGCGGAAGCGATGGTGGAACAGATGGTTCTACTACTACCGAACCAAGTGCTGATGGTCCATCTACTGATGGTACACCAAGTACGGAAACACCTCCAGTTGTTACAGAAGCTCCTACGGAAGAACCTATTGTTGGTACAGAACAACCTGTTGAGGGTTCTAATCCAGAATTAACAGAAACTGCTGATGCTTCTGAATTACCTAGTGAACCTGTTACAGCTGAAGTAGAAAAAGATTATGATGATTTAGCTAGACAACAATATGAAGCACAAGGTGAAGAAGCAATAGCTGATCATAGAGCTGAAATAATAAATCAAGCAAATGAATTGTTTGATAGAGAAGATAAAACTGAATTAATTAATAGGTTAAAAGAATATGGATATAGTGATAGTGATATCGTTGATATTATCCAAGATAGAGAATTAACAATTACTGCTATGATTAGTGGTGATGAAAGATTAGAATTGGCTAAGATAGCTGGAGAATTAGCGAAAGCTGATGGCGTTGAAGCATTTGATACTGTATATGATAATGAACAAACTTTAGCATCATTAACTGATGGTACAGCTACTGAATTATTATCAATGGTAACTCAAGATAAAAATGTTGCTACTGCTTATGAAGCATTAACAACTGCTTCTACTGCTTATACAGAGGCAGCGACAAATGTTAATACTGCTGTAGCTGCTGTAGATGCTGCTAAACAAGAATTAGTTGCTGTTCAAGAAAGTATTGGAACAACAATTAAGACTTCTCCATCTCAATGGGATAAAGAAACATTAAAATCATATAATGAAGAAGTTACTAAGGCGTTTGAAGAACAAAGAAATACTATTGGTGGTGTTATGACTAATTGGTCTTCAGAGGATAGAACGGCTTATAATAATGCTGAAGCGAATGCTAGAGATGAAGTAGCATTTGAAAGAGGAGATCATTATTCTACTTGGTCTCAAGAGGATAAGGCAGCATATGAGAAAGAAATTAATGCTCTTAAATCTGCATATACTAAGAAGTATGGAAAAGATTCTAGTAAATGGCCTGATACTTATGATACTGAAGTAAGTAGTAAATATAAAGCTAAAGCTACTGAGATAGGTAAGAAGAACTTAACTAATGATGATTTAACTAGGATCAATGAAAAAACTAAAGATGTCCAAGATGGCTATATTAAGAAGTATGGTGCTTATGATAAATGGTCAGAAACTCAAAAAGCTGATTATAATAATAAGATAAGTGCTATAAAAGCTAAGTACACTGAGAAAATATCTACTGATTCTAAAGATGCCCATTGGACAGAGGAACAAGCTAAACAATATAATGCAGCTGTTGATAAATATAATAAAGCTGTAGAGGATGCTAAAGCCGCTATGAAGGCTAAAGACGATGCTAAGACAGCTTATGATTCTGCTAAAGAAAGCTTAACTAAAGCTAAAGAAGAGTATTATACTCAAGTTAAAGCTGAAAAAGCAGATGCTTATGTAGATCCAAATGAAGTTGCTGCTACAGTAGAAGCGAATTCTCAATCTACAAGTGGTTCAAGTTTAAATATTAGTGGACTTAATGTCACAGATGGTGGAATATCATTAAATGGTGATTCGACACTAACTACTGATGGAACTACTAGTGGAAGCGGAGCATTAACAAGTGGTGGACTTAATATTCAATTACCGGATGGTGTTGAAACAACAACAGGTGGTACACAAGTAGCTGAAGTAGAAACACCACAAGCAACTGATCAAATAATAAATGAAGATAGTACTTTGTATCAAGATTATGGAATACCAATTGTAGATGCAAATTCTACACAAAATTAGGATAAGAAGGGTTAGGAGGAATTGATATGAGAGAAAAGTATTTACCAATAGGAACAGTAGTATTACTAAAGGGTGGAAAGAAAAGAGCTATGATTACAGGTTTCTGTTCAGTAGCTCAAGAAAACCAAGAAAAGATTTATGACTATTCTGGTTGCGTATATCCTGAAGGATATTTAAGTTCTAATCAAGTTTGTTTGTTCGATCATGACCAAATAGATAAAATATTCTTTGTTGGTTATGAAGATGATGAAGAAAGAGCGTTCAAAGAGAAACTTAATTCTATAGTAAATAGTATTGAGAACAAACAGAAATTTGAAAGTGCAGACGATAGTGATTCTTCGAATAATTCTGATGCAGATACTGGTTTCAATCCATTTGGAGCTAATTAATAAAATAACTGTTAAGTCGAAAGACTTAACAGTTTTTCTTTACTATTTTTTAACATGTGTTCTTGAATAAGTAATAAGTTGTGTTATATAATTTACGTAGACTTTTACTATAGTAAGGGGTAGTATAATGGCAATAAATAGTAGGGAATTAACTTTAGAAAGAAAAAGATTGGTTGAAGTTTTAAAATTAGTAGATGATAAGTTAACAGAAGCTGGTAAAGATATATTTCAGGATGAAGAGAAGTTATTAGAATTTAAGAAATATACTTGGGATAATATGCGTAGTTTTGATGCTCAAGAATTAAGACAAGCGACTGCTGATAGTGAGCTAGAAGCTAATAAGATATTAATGAAACAGGATTATTTTTTAAAACTACATAGAATTAAAGATAAACCATATTTTGCATCTATAGTATTTGAAGATAGTGATGGAGAAAGATATAGTGTATATCTAGGTTTAACATATTTAAAAGATGAAGAATATGGAAATATAATATATGATTGGCGTAGCCCAATATGTAGTGTGTTTTATGATTTTGAAGTTGGTCCTTGTTGTTATGCAGCTCCTGGGGGAGTAATAGAAGGTAAATTAATTAGAAAAAGACAATATAAGATAGAAAATAGAAAACTTATTAATGCGTTTGATAATTCTGTTAATATAGATGATGAGTTATTACAAGAGGTATTAGCAAGAGAATCTAATGAAAAGATGAAGAATATAGTTAATACTATTCAACAGGAACAGAATAGTGTTATACGTAATGTAAGAGATAGAACTTTAATAGTGTCTGGTATAGCAGGATCTGGTAAGACTTCTGTTGCCTTACATAGAATAGCTTTTCTTTTATATAAAATTAGTAATTTAAGTAGTAATGATGTATTAATATTTTCACCTAATAATATATTTACAGAATATATATCTAATGTATTACCTGAATTAGGTGAAAATAATACATTACAAACTACTTTTAATGATTATTTAAATAGGAATATTACCGAGTTTGAATCTGTTGAACCATTTATGGATTTTATAGGTAAGTATTATACTGATAAACAGGATAATATAGATTTAATTAGATATAAACAGAGTGATATTATTATTAAAGATATAGCTTTATATGTAGAAGATTTAATAAGAAAATCTAGGATGATAAATGATTTTACAGAGAATAAGATATATGATGTTAGTAAAAATGATATTAATGAGATGATACATGATAAGTATAGAAATCTACCTTTCTTTGAAAGGTTAGATACTATAGCTACTAAGTTAAGTGAAGCAAATTATAAAGGAAGTCATAAGAAGAAAGCAACTTATTTAAAATTAATAATGGAAAATAGTAATTTTAAAAGGGATTTTAAAGATATCTTTTTAGGATTCTTTAGTAGTGAATTTGCTAGAATAAGAATGGATGATAAAGAGATAAGAAGATTCTTAAAGACTAAGGAGATAGGATATGAAGATGCTATACTATTTGTGTATATAAAAGGTTTATTAGAGGGATTTCCTTATGAAAGAAATATTAAGCAAGTAGTAATAGATGAAGCACAAGATTATAGTTTGTTACAGTATTTAATTATTAGTAAAATATTTAAAGTTAGTAATTTTACTATACTAGGTGATATTAATCAAACTATAAATCCTTATTATAAATATAAATCATTAGATATATTAAGTAATATATTTCCTAAGAGTAAATGTATTAGTTTATTAAAGACTTATCGTTCATCTCCAGAAATAATAGATTTTACTAATAAGATATTAGGTTTAAATCATGTATGTGCTATAAGAAAGACAGAGAATATACCTGTTATATATAGAACAAATAATAATACTTTAATAAATGATATAGATTATTTAAGAAAGAAGTATAAATCTTTAGCAGTAATTACTAGGGATAGTAATACTGCTATAAGATTAAACGAGAGATTGAAAGATTTATTTCCTATTTCTTATTTAAAGAGTAATAGTGAAGATTTTAATAAAGAGATGGTTGTATTACCTGCTTATTTAGCTAAAGGATTAGAATTTGATAGTGTTATAGTATATAGTGATAAAGAATCTAAATATCAAAAGAATGAAAAAAATTTATTATATGTTGCTTGTACTAGAGCACAACATGAATTAATAGTATATTCTTAAAACCAGATTGTATCTGGTTTTTTGTTGACTATTTATTTTTGTTGACTTAGAATATTTCTTACTTTGGAGTGATAATTATGTTAACGCAACTTGAAAAGAATAAACTTGTTTCTTATATAAAAAAAACACCAGATAGGAATATTTATGTTGATGAAGTAAGAAATATTCTAAGTGAAAAGAATAGGAATAATAAGAATATTTCTTTAGTATTATTGTCTTTTTTTAGTGAATATACTATTAAAAAGATGAATGAAGGAGATGTTACTGTTAATACTATATCTAGATTATTAACAGCTATTATTACTTTTATATATTGGACTAGGAATGATAATTTAGATATTGATAATAATACTTTATATAGTATTAGAAGTATTAATAGAGTTTATAAAGAGTATATATCTAGGAATAGTAAAGAATCTAGTGATGATGTAGAAGCAATGTTAGAATTGATAGAAAAAGAAGTAGGTAAGGAAGAAATAACAGATATTGCTATTAGAGAGTTATTATTTAAAATAGAAGAATTAAATAGTGAGATAGAAAGTAATAGAAGCATTATTTTAGATTTAGAAAATGCTATTAGAGATAAAGATAAAGTAATAAATGGTAGTAATAGAAAATATAAAAGACTAGAAGAAGAATTAAATGGTAAAAGAAAAGAAATAGAAAGACTAAATGCATTAGTACAAGAGTATTTATGTGATATAACTCGTTTAACTAATGAGAATAAAGGATTAAATAGTTTTATAACTACTTTAAATAGTGAGATTAGTGGTGTACAAAATAAGAATAAAGACTTATTAAATGAGATAAAGGAATTAACTAAGAGTGTTAGTGATTTAAAGAAACGTATTAGTGATTTAGAAAGAGAAATAGAAGTAATTAGAAATAATATAGATTTAGAAGAAGATATAATAGAGGATATTATAAGATTGTTATTTACTGGTGATATGACAAAGGATGAATTAATAACTTCTTTAAAAGATAAAGTAACATATGATAGTTTTAATAGATTAATTAATAAAGCTAGAAATAGAGTTAATATTGGTAATACTTCTATATCTATAAATCCTAGATATAGTATTATAGCTCCAGCTGTAGCTAGTAATAGAGTGTTTGATATTAATAATAGTAATTTAACTGTAGATTTAGTATTAACATCAGATTATCATTTAACTTTAAATAATGCTGATAGAAATTATGATTTAATAGAGTCGTTATATGATTATTGTGAAGATAATAATATTAATCTAATTATTAATCTAGGTGATTTCTTTGGGTTTAAATATGAGGATTTAGGTAAATATGAATTATATAGACAAGGTAAGGAATTAGTTAATGGTATTATTGAAACATTCCCTAGTAGAGAAGGAATATATCATGGTGTATTAGGTGGTAATCATGATGAAGATTCTTTAAAATATGGATATGATTCAATAGGTATGTTAACTAAAGATAGGGAAGATATTATTAATCTAGGATATACTCATGCTTTAGTTACTTTTGATGGAATAAGAAATCCTTTATCTAATATATTATTACATCATATTGATAGAAGGATAAAAGATCCAATAGAATATGATACATATAATGAAGCAGATTATAGGAGATATTTAGATATATATAATAGATTTAGTAATAGGGATGCTTATATTCATTTACTAGGTGGTGCTCATATAAGTGGTTTATTTAGTAATTTCTTATTAGTTCCATCTTTATCATGTGATAGAAGGTTTAATGGTGCTATGAGACTAAGAATCTATTTTAATCTAGATAGTACTATAAGCAATATAGTTATTGTTCCTTTGGTGTTAGGTGATAGAGTAAAAGAAGTAATGGATATTTCTTATTCTAAGACTAGATAAAATATATTATTGACAAGGAGATAATTATAGTATATAATCTATCTTGTTATTGAAAAGAAAGCGATGTATCCGCATCCACCTGATTGTAGTGAGTTATGATGGGTTTAAAGGCTAAGAAAATTTATAATAATATTTTTAGACTTAATGGGTGGATACTAGGTATACGCCCTTTTTAATTGTGTGGAGGTGCTTATCATAGCAAAGGATAAAAATGAGTTGCCTATTAATGGCCAAATAAAAGTTGCAGAATTAATGGTTATAGGACCTAATGGAGAACAGATGGGAACAAAGGTGTTAGAAGATGCTTTAACACTTGCTAATTATGCTGGATTAGATTTAGTTCTAATGAGTGGGGATGCTGTGCCTGCTGTTGGTAAAATTATGGACTATAATAAATATCGTTATGAAAGACAAAAGAAGTTAAAAGAAGCGCAAAAGAAACAAAGAGAAAGTAATAAAGATGTTAAAGAGTATCAATTATCTCCAGTTATTGATATTCATGATTTTAATACGCGTAAAAAGAATGCTTATGAATACTTAGTAAAAGGACATAAGATTAAAGTATCTATTAGATTTAAAGGTAGACAAATGTCACATCCTGAAATTGGTACTGATGTTATGTTACGTTTTGCTGATGAACTTAGCGATGTTGCAACTATAGAGAGCCAACCAAAATTAGAAGGTAGAACTATGATTATGTTGCTTGCACCAAAAAAATAGAGAAAAGAGGATTTAATATGGGTAAAGGAAAACAAAAGACACATAAGGCGTCTGCAAAAGTTTTTAAAGTAAAAAAGAATGGTAGTTTAGTTTATAAAAAGTCTAATGGTAACCATCAAACTGCAGGAGATTCAGGTAAACAAATTAGACAAAGAAGAAATAAAGGAGTTTTAGCAACATCTGATGCTAAACGTTTAAAGGATTTCATTTAAGAGGAAGGAAGAAGTTAGATGACAAGAGTTAAAGGTGGATCTGTTGCTAAAAACAGAAGAAGAAAAGTATTAAAAGCAGCTAAAGGTTACTTTGGTTCAAAACATAGATTATTTAAAACTGCTCAAGAGCAAACATTCCATAGTGGAGTATATGCTTTTAGAGATAGAAGAGCTAATAAGAGAAATTTCAGAAAGTTATGGGTTATTAGAATAAATGCAGCTTGTAGAGAAAATGATATTAGTTATTCTAGATTTATTAATGGTTTAAGTATAGCTGGTGTAGAAATCAATAGAAAGATGTTAAGTGAATTAGCTATTGATAATCCTAAGGCATTTACTGAAATAGTTAATATTGCTAAAGATGCTTTAAAAAATGGTGCTAAAAAAGAAGTAAAAGAAGAAAAGAAAGAAGCACCTAAAAAAGAAGAAGAAAAATCTTTAGAAAGTTTAACAGTAGCTGAATTAAAAGCTTTAGCTTCAGAAAAGAATATCGAAGGATATACTACTATGAAGAAAGCTGAATTAGTTAGTGCATTAAGTAAGTAATTATACTTACTTTTTTAATGCTATAACAGGGGCTTTCTTCTTGTATTCCTTGATTTATAGGGGTTCTTCTTGTATAATTAGTTTAGTTATGATAGGAGTGATAAAATGCGTAAAATCATGGCTAGTTTAGATATAGGTAGTGATGCTATTAAGTTAGTAGTAGGTGAGATGTTTAGAAATAAACTACATGTATTAGCTGCTTTATCTGAAAAGACTAAAGGTATAAAGAATAATGTTATATATAATGAGAATCTTTTATTAGAGACTTTAAGTACTATATTTAGTAAAGCTAATAATTTAATAGGTATTCCTATTAAACAGGTAATACTTACTGTACCACCTAAGGATTTAGAGTTTTCTGTTATAAATGGAGAAGCTGATGTAGAAAGTCCTAATGGTAAGGTAAAAGGTACTGATATAGTTAGGGTAATAAAGAATTCTTTGAAGGGTAAGATAGGTGAAGATAAGGAGTATATTGCTTTACTTCCTACTAGTTTTATAATAGATGATGGAAGAAAGGTAAGAGATCCTAAAGGATTAGAATCTAAGAAACTTCGTTCTAGAGGTGTATTAATTACTTCCCCAAAGAAAGAAATATATGATATATTATTATTACTTAGCCGTATAGGTGTAGAAGCGATAGATATTTCTTTAAATGCTATTGGCGATTATTATGAGTATAAAATAGATGATATGAAGGAAGTAAATGGTATAATAATAAATATTGGTCATGAAAAGACAGATATATCATTATTTAATAAGGGAATAATAACTAATACTAATGTTATAAATATAGGTGGTAAAAATATAGATGGTGATATAGCTTATGTTTATAAAACTGATATGGAAGAATCTAAAAGAATTAAAGAAGAATTTGCTTTAGCTTGTACTAAGAAAGCTAAGGAAGATATTAAGTATGAAACTGAAAATAAGAATAATGAAAAGATTGTTATTAATCAGTTAGAGGTATCAAAGATAGTTCAAAGTAGGATAGAAGAGATACTAAATTTGTGCAAAAAACAAATAAATCTCTTAACAAAAAAGGAAATAAGTTATATAATTGTTACAGGAGGATTAACGGAAAGTAGGGACTTTAATTTAATCCTAAATAAAATTTTTAAAGATAAAGCTATAGTAGGAAGAGTTACAGAATTAGGTGTTAGACATAATAAATATGGTTCTGCTGTAGGTTTAATAAAGTATTTTGATGATAAATCGAAGTTAAAAGATAAGGACTATTCGATATTTAGTTTAGAGGAACAACAAGCATTAGGGGGATATAATCTTGATGAGAAAAGTGATCTTTCTTTAGCAGAGTTGTTTAAAAACCTTTTCAATTAATTAAGGAGGAAAAAATATGCATGGTTTAGAAAGAGATCAAATTGCCAAGATAAAAGTAATAGGTGCCGGTGGCGGTGGTTGCAACGCTGTTAATAGAATGATTGAATCAGGTGTTGGTGGAGTCGATTTTATTGTTGCAAACACTGATTTACAAGTATTAAATGTAAGTAAAGCAGAAACTAAGATCCAATTAGGTAAAGATGGATTAGGTGCTGGTGGAAATCCAGAAATAGGTAGAGAGGCAGCTGTAGAAAGTAAAAAAGAAATTGAAGATGTTTTAGCTGGTTCTGATATGGTATTTGTTACTTGTGGTTTAGGTGGAGGTACTGGAACTGGTGCTGCACCAATTATTGCAGAAATAGCTCAAGAGCAAGGAGCTTTAACTGTAGCAATAGTTACTAAACCATTTAAATTTGAAGGCCGTAGAAGAATGGAAAATGCGGAAGTTGGCTTGGCAGAATTAAGAAAACATGTTGATACAATAATAGTAATACCAAATGATAGATTAAGAGATATTATAGATAGATCTACTCCTATTGTAGAAGCATTTAAAGAAGTAGATAATGTATTACGTAGAGCTGTACAATCTATATCAGATTTGATTGCTGTATCAGGTTTAGTAAACCTAGACTTTGCTGATGTTAAAGCGGTAATGCAAAATAGAGGTAATGCAATTATTGGTATAGGTATTGGTGAAGGTGAAAATAGAGCTATAGAAGCTGCACAGCAAGCTGTAGCATCACCACTACTTGAAAATACAATAGATGGTGCTACTGATGCAATTATTAATATTACTGGTGGTAATTCATTAACACTATTTGAAGCAGAAGATGCTGCTGAAGTGGTTAGAAATGCTGCTAATACAGATATTAATACTATATTTGGTGCAGTTATTAATGAAAATCTTAATGATGAAGTTATAGTAACAGTTATTGCTACTGGATTTGATGATGATAAAGAACAAGTTGGAGGAGTTACTGAAGACTTACCATCTAGTTCATCTTATATGATGAATGATGTGGATAGTGATATAGAAATACCAACATTCTTAAGAAATTCTAGAGACGATTTTTAATCGTCTTTTTATCTGCCTGAAAATATGTTATTATTAATAATAGATAAGGGCTGAAGAATTATGTATATTAATTTATTGGAATTTACTCAAGAAGGTTTGGATAATTTGTTTATGTTTATTAAAAAATTTATTGTTGTAGCAATTATATTATTATTGGTTATTATTGCATTATATATAGCTACAGCTATATTTATGAGTAAATTTAATAAATTGACAAAGGGTAAAGGAACAATTAAAGCGTATTTACCATTGTTTAGAACATATTTATTAGGAAGATTAACATTTGGACCAGTATTTGGTTGGATTCTTCTCATTATACATTTACTTAATCCAGCTAATACAACAACAATAATGGGTAAGACTATATCAACATCACAATATTTTTCTCCTAAAGTATCTAATATTATTAGTTTAGCTTATTGGGTAGTTGTAATAATTTTATACATCTATGCTATTATAAAATATAAGAAATTAAAGAAAGTTAGATTACAACCAAAAGAACAAGAAAGAACAGCTGATGTTAATGATATATATCAAAGGGCTCCTATAGAAGAAAAGATAGTAGAAGATGATGATGCTTCAACTAATTCATTAGCTACAGGAGAAGATCTTCCTTCTATTGATAGTATTATTAATTATGCAAATATTATCGAAGTAGAAAAGCCAAGTGAAATTGAGGATGTAGAGGTACTTGAATCGCCTTTTGTTACTGAACCTAAAGAACCAGGAACTGAAGTAGAAAGTGAAGCATCTACAGAAGCTTTAGTAGTGCAGAATACTCAAACAGTACAAGAAGAACAAGTATCTGCGAATCAAAATCAAGTACAACCACTTCCTGCTTCACCTATACCTGGTACTGTGCCAGTAAATCAATTACCGCCAGAACAAGTAATAACTGAAGAAGTGGTTGATAATCAAAATGCTAATGTATAGAAGATAACTAGTTGTTATCTTTTTTTGATATCTATATTGTGATATAATAATATAGGTGTAACTATGAGAAATATATATGGTATTAAAAGAAAAGATTTAGAAGAGTATTTTTTAAGTAATGGTGATAAAAAGTTTAAGGCATTACAAGTTTTTGAGTGGATTTATGAAAAGAAAGTTACCAAATTTAGTGAAATGACCAATATAAAAAAAGAAATACAAGATAGATTGAATAATGACTTTTCTTTTGAAAGAATAGAGATAGTTAAGAAACAAGAAGATAAACTTACTAAGAAATACTTATTTAAGTTATGTGATGATAATTATATAGAAGCAGTATTAATGATACATGATTATGGAAATAGTGTCTGTGTTAGTTCGGAAGTAGGATGTAACATGGGATGTAAGTTCTGTGAATCAGGAAGACTTAAAAAGGTTAGAAACTTAGAAGCTCATGAAATGGTTCAGCAGATAATGTTAATAGAAGCTGATATTAAGGAAAGAGTATCTAGTATAGTAATAATGGGTATTGGAGAACCATTAGATAATTATGGCAATGTTTTAGACTTTATTAAAATAATTAATGATGCAAAAGGTTTAGCTATAGGAGCTAGGCATATAACATTATCTACATGTGGAATAATACCTAAAATACAAGAGTTAGAGAAAGAAGAAATGCAAATAAACTTAGCTATTTCATTACATGCACCTAATAATCAATTGAGAAATAAGATAATGCCTGTAAATAAAGCGTATAGTTTAGATAAATTAATACCTGTAATTAAAGAATATACGGAAAAGACTAATAGACGAGTTACTATAGAATATGTTATGCTTAAAGGGGTCAATGATAACGAAACACAAGCTTATGAATTAGCAGCATTATTAAAAGGTATAAATGTTTATGTTAATTTAATACCTTATAATGAGACTAGTCATATTGATTTTAAGAGAAGTACTGAGGAGAATATTATAAAATTCTATGATATTTTGAAAAAACAAGGACTTACTGTTACCACAAGGAAGGAATTTGGTGGTAAAATAGATGCAGCTTGTGGGCAACTTAGAAGTAAAGAGGTGGAAGCATGAAAAGTTTTTATTTAACAGATACGGGAAAGGTAAGAAATCATAATGAGGATTCTGTTACTATACTAAAGAATGCTAATAATGAGTATTTACTTATTGTAGCTGATGGTATGGGTGGACATAGAGCTGGAGAAGTAGCATCTTCTTTAGTATTAACACATTTTGGTAAGAGATTTGCCTCTATGTCTAGTGTAGGAAGTAAAATAGATGGTATTAATTGGATAAGAGATAATGTATCAGAAATTAATAGAGAAATAATAGAATATACAAAAGAGAATCCAGAAAGTACAGGAATGGGTACTACTTGTGTACTAGCTCTACTTACTAATGATTATTTAATATTTGGTAATGTAGGAGATTCTTCAGGATATGTATTTAAAAATGGTAAATTAACTAAAGTAACTAAAGATCATACATTAGTTAATCTACTTATTGAAGCAGGGGATTTGACAGAAGAAGAAGCTAAGTATCATCCTAAGAAGAATGTCTTAATGAAAGCTTTAGGTACATTCGATAAAATAGATGTTGATATATTTGAAGTAGATAGAAATGTAGATGGAATATTCTTATGTAGTGATGGTTTATCAAATATGTTAACTAAGGAGCAAATAGAAAAAGTACTAAATGATGAAGAGTTAGAAATAGAAGAAAAAATTATTAAGCTCATTAGAAAAAGTAATGCAAGGGGTGGATTAGACAATATTTCAATAGCTTATTTAACACTTGAAAGTGGTGAAGAAGAATGATAATGAAAGGTCAAAAGATAAATGATAGATACCAAATAATCAAGTCAATTGGTGAAGGTGGTATGGCCAATGTTTATCTAGCATATGATACTATATTAGATAGAGATGTAGCTGTAAAAATACTTCGTGGAGATTTATCTAATGATGAAAAGTTTGTCCGTCGTTTTCAAAGAGAAGCTTTATCTGCTTCTTCATTATCACATCCTAATATTGTAGAAGTATATGATGTTGGAGATGATAATGGTCAATATTTCATAGTAATGGAATATATAGATGGTAAGAATTTAAAGGATTTACTTAAGAAACGTAATAAATTAACAGTTACAGAAGTAGTAGATATAATGAGTCAGATTGCAGATGGTTTAAGCGTTGCTCATGACTCATATATAATTCATAGAGATATTAAACCACAAAATATTATGATACTTGAAAATGGTTTAGTTAAAATAACAGATTTTGGTATTGCTATGGCAATGAATGCTACGCAGTTAACACAAACTAATTCAGTAATGGGTAGTGTTCATTATCTACCTCCTGAACAAGCAAGTGGTAAAGGTTCAACATTAAAAAGTGATATTTATTCAATGGGTATTTTGATGTATGAATTATTATCAGGTACTTTACCATATAGAGGTGAAAATGCTGTAGAAATAGCTTTAAAACATTTAAAAGAACCGCTTCCTTCAATTAGAGAAGAGTTGCCAGATATACCTCAAAGCGTAGAAAATATTATCTTAAAAGCGGCAGCTAAAAACCCAAAAAATAGATATAATGATGCTAGAGAGATGTATGAAGACTTAAAAACTTGTTTAGATGAATCAAGATTAAATGAACCAAAGTTAGAATATAAATATCCTGAATTAGATAGCGATAATAAGAAGTTTACTAAACAAGTAGAAAAAGCAGTAGAAATCGAAGATGAAGATGACGATGATACTGAAGGTGTAAAGGTTAAACAAGTAAAAGATGAAGAAGTACATAAAGAGAATAAATTATTAATTATTTTAGCAGCAATATTTACTGGTTTAGTTGTATTAGTTGCAGCTGTCTTCTTATTTATTCCAATGCTTATTAATGGTAAAGATACAATAATACCAGATGTAACTGATATGACGGTTAAACAAGCTATAAAGAAGTTACAAGATGAAGGATTTGAAGTTGCTGATAATCAACAAGAAGAGAATTCTGCTGATGTTGAAAAAGGTAAAATAATTAAAACAAATCCAGCAGCAGGTAGTAAAAGAGCAAGTGGTACAGTAGTAACACTATATGTATCTATTGGAGATTCAACAATAGAAGTAGAAGATTATACTGGTAAGAATTATCAAGAAGTAAGAGGTCATTTAACTGCTTATGGAATAGATGTTAGAATTGAAAGACAAGAAGTAGAAGATGAAACTGCTGTTAAAGATGGAGAAATCTTATCACAAAGTGTTGAAGCAGGTACTAAGTTAAGAGCTAATGATTCAATTACTTTAACAATACCAGATGTAGTAGTTAAATATCCTGATTTTAAAGAAGAGAATTATACTGTTGAACAAGTACAAGCTTTCTGTGATGAACATAATATTGTATTAAAAGTTGTAGAAGAATCTTCATCAAATTATAATCCTGGTACAGTATTCTATCAAAGTAGAGCGAAAGGATATACAGTAAAAGAAGGAAGTACATTAACTATTAAAGTAGCTAAAGTTCCTGATGGAGATGAAACTCCAGCAGATCCTGATATTGAGAACATATGTGAAACAGAAGGACTTTGCTAATGAATGGTCAAATAATTAGAATAATTAGTGATTTATATACAGTTAGAATAGATAATATGTTATATGGTTGTCGAGCTAGAGGAGTATTTCGTAATAGAGGTATCACTCCTTTAGTTGGAGATAACTGTATAGTAGATACTGATAGAAATATAATAGTTAAGATATTAGATAGGAAGAATGAATTAAAAAGACCTCCTATAGCTAATGTTGATTATGCTCTTATTATAACTAGTGTTAAAGAACCTAACTTAGATTTAAATCTATTAGATAAGTTAATATCTATTATTACATATAATAATATTGAACCAGTAATAGTGTTTACAAAGTTAGACTTATTAACAGAAGAAGAAAAATTATCTATTGATGAATTAAGAGAATATTATGAATTTATTGGCATAAAGACATTTTATAATACTGAAACAAGTAATATATTAAAATTTATTAGAAATAAAGTTATAGTATTATCTGGTCAATCGGGAGCTGGTAAGTCATCACTAATAAATAGAATGACTAATAGTTATGATATAAAAACAGATGTGATTAGTAAGGCGTTGGGTAGAGGTAAACACACGACCCGTCATGTAGAATTATATGATATAGAAAATGCGTTAGTAGCTGATACTCCTGGATTTTCTAGTATAGATTTATCAGAAATACCTAAAGAAGATTTAAAATATACGTTTAAAGAATTTGAAGGCTTTGAATGTAAGTTTAGAGATTGTATGCATAACAAAGAAGTAGAATGTAAAGTTAAAGAAGCAGTAGAGAATAAAAAGATATTAGAATCTCGTTATAATAATTATTTAAAATTTTTGGAGGAGATAAAATGAAGGTTGGAGTTTCATTTATAAGTAGTGATTATAGCTTAGAAGAAACAATTAAAAGAATAGATGAGAGTGAAGCTGATTATATTCATGTTGATGTAATGGATGGACAATTTGTAGAAGCATCTAACTTCACACCTCAAGATATTAAAAGAATGTTTAAGAATTGTAATAAAAAATTAGATGTTCATTTAATGGTTTGTTCTCCTAATAAGTATGTAAGAGAATATGCTAAGATACCTAATATAGAATATCTAACTATTCATTATGAATCTCATAGGAGACCTATAGATGTTGTTAATATGATAAGACATACTAATATGAAAGTAGGTATAGCTATTAATCCTGAAACTAAAGTAAGTCATATTGTACCTATGTTAAATCATATTGATCAGGTATTAGTTATGAGTGTTAAACCTGGTAAGGGTGGTCAAGAATTTATGGAAGATGTTTTATATAAAGTAGAAACATTAAAAGAATTAAGAGAATCTAATGGATACCATTATGTGATAAATATAGATGGTGGTATTAATGGTGATACTGTTAGTAAAGCTAGCGAAGCTGGCGTAGATATGGTTGTATCTGGTTCTTATGTATGTAAGAGTAAAGATTATAATGAAAGAATAAGAATATTAAAGGGAGAATAGTTTCTCTCTTTTTTGGAAGGAAGTGTAATAATGGAATTAAGTGGAATAGGTATAAATTGTCATTCTTCTATATTATTTGAGGTAGATGATTTATATATATATGTTGATCCTTTTAAAATAGTTGATGATAGTAAAAAAGCAGATTATATATTTATAACTCATACTCATTATGATCATTTAAGTATTGATGATATAAAAAAGGTTATAAAGGATGATACTAAGTTTGTTATACCTATAAATGAAATAGAAAGATTAGAAGAATTAAATATTAATAAAGAGAATATATTAGGTGTTGTACCTAATAAAGAATATAAAATAGATGATATAAGCTTTAGTACTGTACTTAGTTATAATACTAATAAAGATTTTCACAAAAAAGAGTATGGATGGGTAGGATATATATTTTTCTTTGATGAAGTAGTATATGTTGCTGGTGATACTGATGATAATGAAGATATAAGAAAAGTTAAATGTGATCTTGCTATGATACCTATTGGTGGTAAATTCACTATGGATTATAAAGAAGCTGCAGAATATATAAATGCTATTAAACCTAAACAAGTAATACCTATTCATTATGGTACTATAGTTGGTGATGTTAATGATGGTAATAGTTTTAAAGAATTAGTAGATGAAGATATAGATGTAATGGTGCCTTTTATATAATGTATTATATTTATATAGTTAGATGTAGTGATAATTCTTTATATACTGGTATTACTAATGATATAGGAAGAAGATTTAAAGAACATAAAGAAAAACTTAGTAAAGGAGCTAAATATACTAAAAGACATGATGTAGTAAGTTTAGAAGCTTATTATATATGTGGAAGTAGGGAATTAGCTTCGAAGTTAGAATATCATATTAAAGCTCTAAAAAAGAAAGATAAAGAAGAATTAATACTGCATAATAATCTGAAAGAATTCTTAGGAAAAAAAATAGAATATAGTAAGTATTTAAGAGCAAAGTAAAGATAGAGAAGTTTTTCTCTATTTTTTTATAAAAAAGGCTTGCATAGCGAACGAATATTTGCTGTAGTAAAACGTGAGCACTTAATAAGTTGGGTGGAACCGAACTTCGTAAGAAGGGAGGTGATAATATGTTTAAGAAAGATTTTTTAATCTTTTCTTTATTCATAATTATCTTCTTTCTATTATTGATAATTATATTATTGATAATATAAAAGAACCACCTAACTATGCGTAGTTAGGTGGAATCGACTTAAAATCGGTAACACTCAATACGGCATTAAGTGCTCCTTTTTATGTCTTAATAATAGCACATGCTAATAATAAAAGCAATTATTAATATTTTCCTTGCGACACGAACAAATATTTGCTATTATATTCCATGAGCACTTAATAAGTTGGGTGGAGCCGAACTTCAAATGAAGGGAGGCGATAGTATGACTAAAAAAGATTTTTTAATCTTTTCATTAATCATCATTATTATTCTTTTAGTACTATTGCTTTTTAGAGCGATAATATAAAAAAGACCACCTAACTAAAATTAGTTAGGTGGATACTAAAATTTAGGCGACACTCAACTAACGGAATTAAGTGCTCCTTTTATGTCTTAATAATAGCATAAAATGTATAATATAGCAATTATATTGTTCTTTATGAATGGAATTATTCGTGATAAAATTAAAATGACATTTAATGATTTGGATGTGACAATGTGAAGAAGGTTGTTTTAGATATAGATGGCATGACTTGTGCAGCGTGTAGTGCTAGAATAGATAAAGTTTTAAATAGTAAAGATGGTATTGCTAAAGCAAGTACCAATCTTGTTATGCATTCTTGTGAGATAGAATATGATGAAGATATAGTATCTTTAGATGATATAGAGAAGTATATTAGTGATGCTGGATATAAGAGTTTAGGTATATATAAAGATAATCGTGAAGAAAAGGATTATCATAAAGATAAAGTATTATTAATAGTATTTGGAATACTTGTTATTATATCTTTACTTAGTATGCTTAAAATACCTTTTATTAGTAATAATATAGTTTTATTTATTATAGCTGTTACTTTTTTAGTATATGGTAAAGATATAATAATTAATGGAATAAAAAGTATTATTAAGAGAAATCCTAATATGAATTCTTTAGTTAGTATGGGTGTATTAACTAGTTTTATATATAGTACTATTATTATGATGTTAAATAGTAAGAATTATGTTTATTTTGATTCAGTAATAATGATTATATATATAGTTAAAATAGGTAGATATATAGATAGTATTAGTAAAGAGAAAACTAAAGAAGCTATAAAAGGTTTAGTTACTATTACACCTACTAAAGCATTAATAAAAGAAGGGCATAAGGAGATAGAAGTAAGTGTTGGAGAGGTAACTATGTCCGATACTTTAGTATGTAAACCGGGGATGAGAATAGCAGTAGATGGAGTTATAGTTAGTGGTAATACTCATACTGATGAATCATTTATTAATGGAGAAAGTGTTCCGGTAAAGAAGAAAGAAAAAGACGAAGTAATAGCTGGATCTATAAATATTGATGGATATATAGAATATAAACCAATAAGAATAGGACCAGATACTACTATCTCTTCAATAGTCAATTTGGTAAAAGAATCTAGTAATACTAAACCAAGTATTGCTAAAATAGCAGATAGAGTATGTAGTTATTTTGTACCTATTGTATTTATTATAGCTTGTATAACTTTAATTATTCATTTAGTAATGGGTAAGGAGATAGGAGAAGCTATAATATATTTTGTTAATGTCTTAGTAGTAACTTGTCCTTGTGCACTAGGACTTGCTACTCCTTTAGCAGTAATAGTTAGTATTGGTAATTGTGCTAATAATGGTATATTAGTTAGAAATAGTAATATATTAGAAACTACTAGTAAGGTAGATACAGTAATGTTTGATAAGACAGGTACTTTAACTAAGGGAAGATTAGAAGTAACGGAGTGTATTACTTATAGTGATTATAAAGAGGATGAATTAATTAATATAGTTGCTAATTTAGAGAGTAAGTCTAATCATCCAATTGCTTTAGCTTTTAAAAATTATATAAAAAGTGAGATAAAGATTCTTTCTTATAAGGAATTCCCTGGTATAGGTTTTAAGGGTGGAATAGGTAAGAGCAGTTTTTATGTAGGTAATGATAGGATATTTAAAGAGTTTAAGTTAGAAAAAGGTAAGGAACAAGAAGTAGATGAGAAAAGACTAGCTTATAATGGTAATAGTATTGTCTATGTATTTGAAAATAAGAAGTTAATAGGTTTAATAGGAGTTAAAGATACTATTAAAGAAGAAGTAAAAGAAGTAATAGATGAAATAAGAAAAGATAATATTAAAGTAGTAATGCTTACAGGAGATAATAAAGATGTTGCTATGAAAATTGGTGATATGGTAGGAATAAGCAATATTGAAGCTGGTTTACTTCCTAAAGATAAAACAGATATAGTAAAGAAGTATTTAAAGAAGAATAAGATAGTTATGTTTATAGGAGATGGAATAAATGATGCTCCAGTACTTAGTATGGCTAATATTGGTGTTAGTGTTGCTAAATCAACGGATATAGCTGCTAATTCATCAGATGTAGTATTATTAAAAGATGATATGAGTTCTATTAATAAATTATTTAGTATTGGTAAGAAAACAGTAAATGTTATTAAAATGAATTTGTTTTGGGCATTTTTCTATAACATAATAATGATACCAATAGCTATGGGATTATTTAAGTTTAAAATAAATCCAATTGTTTCTGCTTTAGCTATGATGTTAAGTAGTATTACTGTTATATTAAACTCTTTAAGATTAAAGAGGTGAAATAATGGAAAAGTATCGTGAGATAGAAAAAAGTATTATAAAAAAATATCGTAAGGAGATATGGTCTAAGTTTATTAAAGCTATTAAGGATTATAAGTTAATAGAAGAAAATGATAAAGTAATGGTATGTATTAGTGGTGGTAAAGATTCATTTTTATTAGCTAAGTGTATACAAGAACTAATAAGACATGGTATGGTACCTTTTGAAGCTAGATATGTAGTAATGAATCCTGGATATAAGGAAGAAAATATAAAATTAATAAAAGAAAATGCTAAAAAGATGAATGTTCCAATAGAGATATTTGAAACAGATATTTTTGCGGTATCTAGCAAGTTAAATCCTGAGAACCCTTGTTATATGTGTGCTAGGATGAGAAGAGGTCATTTATATAATAAAGCTCAAGAATTAGGATGTAATAAAATAGCTTTAGGTCATCATTTTGATGATGTAATAGAAACTACTTTGTTATCACTATTATATGGAGCCGAAATTAAAACTATGTTACCTAAATTACATAGTGATAATTTTGAAGGTGTAGATTTAATAAGACCTTTATACTTAGTAAAAGAAGAAGCGATAAAATCTTGGGTTAATTATAATGAATTAAGTTTCTTGAATTGTGCTTGTAAGTTTACAGAGAAATCTAGAGATATAGAAGGATTTAGTAAAAGAAAAGAAATAAAGGAATTAATTAGAGGATTAAAGAGTAAGAATAAGGAGATAGATCATAATATATTTAAAGCTTTAGATAATATTAATTTAGAGTGTGTATTAGGATATAAAAAGTATGGAGAATATCATTCATTTATAGAAGATTATGAAAG
>JAEEGL012389392.1_pt1 | contig 22845 bp, 19 predicted proteins | sample 9134231 | NCBI WGS metagenome assembly JAEEGL01 (sample SAMN16246548, study PRJNA631951) | gut metagenome | biome: gut microbiome; feature: rumen; material: fiber-attached | host: Bos | place: Iran: Karaj | collected 2018-10 | reverse complement strand
GACGTTACTTCCAAGTGTTACGGCGGTGATATCTCGCGTAAGAAGAAACTCCTTGAGAAGCAGAAGGAAGGTAAGAAGCGTATGAGACAGGTAGGTTCTGTCGAAGTACCGCAGGAAGCCTTCATGAGCGTACTTAAACTTGACGAGGAATAATCTGTCAGGACACGTGGATTAAATAATCAGACCATCAGGGCTGTCTCACGAGTGTGGGATGGCCCTTTTTTTGAGACAGACTATAAATTTATCTTTACACAAAAGATACAAATTTTTTTGTCATATAGCCTATAATAAAAAGAGGTTCGCCCGGAAAGCGGACACATAGAAAATAGGGGAGGCTAATAATGACACTCGAATCACTGTATGAAGGATTTAATCCCAAGGATTTTTATATCGGAAAGGTAACGCAGGTATACAGAAGTAACTGCGTAGCTCAGATCGAGAATATCTCGCTCATGGCTGACAGGAGCAAGTTCAACAAGTCGTTCCTTCCTAACACCATCAACTACTTTGTAATCATCGATTCCGTAGTCGGATTGTTCTTAGGGGAAGTTTTCGAGAATAAGGCATCAAGAAAAAATATCTTCGAGATCTCATCAGGCGATGTTGACGTTAAGTCAAATGACTATCAGGAAATCTGCATCGATACGATCTCGCTCATGCCTCACGAATCTGACAAGTTCCAGCTCGCAGGTTTTAATACTCTCGGTATCACGGATAAGGTTTATCTTGCTACAGACGAAGTTTATAAACTGTTCCTCGCATCTCTCGAATTCACGGGTGAGAACGAAGAGCCGCTTCCTCCGTTTGCAACATATCTTAATAAGTCACAGGCTGAAGTTTCACTGAAGCCCAGCACGCTCTTCAACCGTCACCTCATGTGCATCGGCGCAACGAACAGCGGTAAGTCCACAACTGCTCTCGCAATCCTTGATAAGGTTGTTTCAACAAAGAGAAAGGCTCTCATCATCGATCCTACAGGCGAGTACAGAAACGCATTTACGGACGAAGAGATCACAAAGCTCACACTCGGTGTGGACACAACAGTATCTCCCGGTAAGATCTCCATGGAGCAGTGGGAGAAGCTCTTCGAGACAGAGAACAGCAGCCAGGGTGCAGTTCTCTCTGAGGCTATCACATCACTCCGTTACATGAAGAAGATCGGTGAGAACACTTACTACAACAAGGTAGGTGAGGAGATCGAGAATACGATGGAGAATCTCGCTTCCGTCGGTAAGGACGATGTTGATTTCAATATCGAGCTCCTTCCTGAGCAGATCCAGGCTGAATCAGTCTGCGAGCCAGAGAGAGACAACAACTACAACTTCAAGTACCGCTACGATACGCTCAAGGCTAACCTCAACGCATCTCTGGTACAGAAGATCCAGTATCAGATGACGAATACAAAGTTCCTGTCATTCTTCTCCAATGATCCTGAGATGTATAACCTTCTCGATGTTATCGATGAGTTCGTACATCTTCCTGATGCGAGCCTTTATATCGACACATCACAACTCGGTGCTTCAGAAGGTATCGGCGGAATGATCATTGACCTCGTAAGTACTTTTGTTATGTCCAGAGACAATATCTGTCCGTTCGTCTTCTTCATCGATGAGGTACACAGATATGCGAAGTCCAGATATTCCGATAAGGACTATCACGGCGGTCTTACACTCCTCGCAAGAGAAGGACGTAAGAAGGGTATCTTCCTCTACCTCACAACACAGAACCCTAAGGACGTTTCACCGATCCTCTTCGGTCAGATCGGTACGATGCTCATCCACAGACTCATGCTCAACGATGAGATCCGTGCGGTAGAGAGCCACCTCGACGATTATGCGATCAAGCATGTAAGAAAGCTTAATCAGGGTGAAGTTATCCTCACGAGCGTTAACCTCCTGCACAACATGTTCATTCATGTTAATAAGAGCCCGAGAACGCAGTACAACGATACACCTCAGCTCTGATCATATCGAAAACAAGATTCAAGATTCGGCCCCGCGAACCGCAGACGGTGAACGGGGCTGAACTGTAATAAACCGAACCACAAGAGGTAACCTGATCATGATCGAAGCAAAATCATTAACCATGATCTACGGAAACGGTCACAAGGCGACCGATGATATTTCATTTAATATCAAGGCCGGAGAGATCGTCGGATTTGCAGGTCCAAACGGAGCCGGCAAGACCACAGTAATAAAGATGCTTACGGGCATACTCAAGCCTTCGTCAGGCACTGCGCTGATAAACGGTTTTGACATAAGTAAGGAACCGATCAAGGCAAAGAGATCTTTTGCTTATATTGCCGACAATCCGGATATCCTGATACAGCTCACGGGACTTGAATATCTTAACTTCATTGCTGATATGTATGAAGTTCCTTCTGACGTGAGAAAAGATAAGATCAAAGTCTTGTCAGAACGCTTCGGCATGAGTGATGTTCTGGGCACGCAGATGCGTGAATACTCCCACGGCATGAGACAGAAACTCATGGTCATCTCGGCGCTTATACATAACCCGCCTGCGTGGATCCTGGATGAGCCCATGACAGGCCTTGACCCGTCTGCAGCGTTCGAACTGAAGCAGATGATGAGAGAACATGCAAAGGCAGGGAATGCCGTCCTGTTCTCAACTCATGTTTTGGAAGTTGCCGAGCAGTTATGCGACAGGATAATAATCGTCAACAAAGGAAAGATCGTAAGTGAAGGCACACTCGAATACTTAAGAATGACCAATCCCGGAATGACTCTCGAAGAGATATTCGTTAAGCTCACGGGAAAGCAGGAGAGCCTGTAATGAATAAGATCCGGGCATTATACAAAGCATTCAGTTCTAACCTTGAGATGCCAAAACCGAACGGCGAGAAAAAGGTAAAACTATATAACCGTTTCGGTATGATCGCATTCATAGGAATAATGCTGCCGATAGCTGTTGCTGTCGGTTATGTGACGTATGTGCTCACGGATTTTCTTTACATATTTGACGGTAATTCTTACGGCCTGTTATCAGAGCTCGATCTTATATCTGCATTTGCAATGATCTTCGGAATGCCCTTGATGTTCAGCGTTCTGTATTTCTCATCAGATCTGCAGTTCCTGACAGCGCTGCCTGTCTCGCCAACGGCATTATATGTTGCAAGATTCTGGCATACGTTCAAGGCAGAGAATGTAATGACGTCAAATGTTCTGTTCGCGATCTATATCGGTTACTTCATGTCGGTCGGCAAGAACGCTGGATTAAGCGCAGCGCTTAATCCTGTTGCAATAATCGCTTCGGTAATAGGATTGTACGGTTCGCTCCTGATCCCGCTCATATACTGCGCAATAGTTGCAATGCTTCTCATGCTCCTGCTTAAGAGGTTCAACAGAAGTGATATCTACTACAACACGTCGCTTGTTCTATTCGTTGTTTTCGCGCTGTTATTCCTGCTGTCATTCAGAATTTACGGCAAGGTGAGCACGGTAAATTATCTTGATTCTCTTGTAGGAGGCAACAATCTTTTTACAACAATATGCAATGTGCTGTTCCCGGGCAATTATCTGACAACCTTGTCGATCAGACACCATTCGGTTCTGCCTCTGATGGGTGCTGTTGCGATCATGGCGGCGCTGTATTTTATATCTGTTCTCATTGCGCATTTTACATACCGCCAGGGCTTATTTGCGGCTGCAGTTATTAGCAATAAAAAAGTATCACGCAAAACCGTATCGTCGGCAGGAAGCCATAGGATATTCACCTCACTCGTGATAAAAGAGATCAAGGTTCTGATGAGGACAATGACTTACAGAATGAACTGTGTTTATGCAAATCTTTTGTGGCCTGCAGCTGCTGTCGTATTTATATTCCAGGCACCAAAATATGAGTTCTTCAAGGTGTTCGAATATAATCTGAAAAACGGTGATCCGTACAGTCATGTGATACTCTTTGCAGTATTTATTGGAGTTGCTTTTATCGCGTCCGGACTTAATTCGATCGCATCAACTTCGTTTACCAGAGAAGGTGTTCATATCGACATGATCAAATACCTTCCTGCAGATCTTGATAAACAGATCCGCGCGAAAGTTCTTGTCGCAATATTGTTCACCTTTATTCCCGAGGTGATCGCGGTTATAGCCGTGACTATACGTATGGGTGTTGTACTGATGCTGCCGCTTTATGTCTTTGTGTCTTTTGTATGCATTTTTATTGCTACCATGATCGGCATCGTGATGGATTCGATATCGCCTTATACGGTATGGTCCGATGAGTTAAGCGCTCTGCGCGGTAATCTCAACTGCTTTTTTAATCTTGCATCAGAGATGATCGCGGCAGCGGTTATCGGTGCGGCATCATACGGTATTTATCTGTTATCTTCGAGTTCCGTCATCACTATATCAGTTGTATCGTTATTGCTCATTGCAGGTGGTGCGGCAGGCTTTTTCATTGGGCTTCCGGGAGTCAGGAAAAATATCGAACTCCTGAAATAAAATCTATGTAGTAGAATATGTGAGGTTTTGTCTGGGATCATTCCGGAAATATCCTTATCTGACAACCAACAGGAGATAACATGAAAGATATTAAGAAGTTAACTCTGCTTCATTCTAACGACATGCACGGAGACTTCCTGACGGAAGACGTAAACGGCAGACTCGTCGGAGGAATTGCATTGCTCTCGGGATATGTTCAGAAGGTAAGAAGTGAAGAGGAGAATGTTCTCTATGCAATATCGGGTGATATGTTCAGAGGCTCCCTCATAGACAGTGAATATAAGGGCTTATCCACGATCGAGATAATGAATCTGTTGGGACCTGATGTCGTTACACTGGGTAACCACGAAGTCGATTACGGTCTTGCGCATCTGCTGTTCCTTGAGAAGTGCGCGAAGTTCCCGATAATCAATTCGAACATGTATATTGCGCAGACACATACGAGGTTATTCAGGTCACATCTTATTGTTGAACCCGTGAGCGGAATGCATGTTCTCTTCATCGGTATCCTTACCGAAGAGACTCTCTCGATGACCAAGCGCGATCCCTTGATCGGACAGCTCATAAATATCGAAGAAGCCGTTGATGAAGTAGGCAAGATCTGCAATGCATACAGAACCGAAGACATCGATCTTACGGTGCTTCTTACGCATATAGGAATTGAAGAAGATAAGAAACTGGCAGCTCTCCTTGATCCTTCGTGGGGTGTCGACATGATCATCGGCGGACACTCGCATACGCTGCTGGAAGAGCCTGTTACTGTTAACGGAATTCCGATCGTTCAGGCAGCCGTCGGAACGGATCAGATCGGAAGATTTGATATTGATATAGACATGGAAAATAACTGCATTGATTCTTATACATGGCAGCTTATTCCGGTAACTCCGGAGAACTGCCCGAAAGACGATGCACTCGAGACATTGATCAATGACTATAAGAGAAAGACTGATGAGAAGTTCGCCAGGATCATTACGAGATTCGACAAAAAGTATACGCATCCTGAGAGAAACAGAGAGACTGAACTCGGACGTATCTTCAGTGATATCCTTCAGGACAGCCTTGATGTTGATGTCATGTTCCTGGGCTCAGGTTCATTAAGGCAGCCTGAGATCGGTCCTATCGTAACGTATCAGGATATATGCAATTGTTTCTCATACGATGAGCCTGTGTTCAGGGTTTTCGTGACCGGAATTCAGCTGAAGAAAATGCTGTTAAGAGTGTTCAGGGATGAAGCATGGGAAGGTGATCACACCGAGTTTTATCAGTTCTCGTCTAACCTGTTCGTGCATTACATTAAGAGCACTCATGAGATCACCGAACTTAAGGTGAAGGGGCAAGATGTCAATGATGACGATGTTTTCACAGTGGGCATCGTCGAGTATCACTATAAGAACACAAAAGACTTTCTGGATCTTGATCTCGAAGACACCAAGGTTAACGGGCTGCCTAGGAAGATAGCTACGGGACAGATAGATATATTCGAAGAATGGATGGGTTCAAGAGAATTGATCACGGATTCCGGGAACACCAGAATGCTGATTGATTAAGAAACAAAAGTGATATACTTACTGATGTGTTTTCGCACAAAACTCTCAGGGGGGAAATCAGTTAATGAAAAAAGTAATCATTGTCGGAGCAGGTATCTCCGGCATGACTGCAGGTATTATCCTGCAGAACTCAGGATTCGAGACAGAGATCTACGAGAAGAATCCTGTTCCGGGCGGAGAACTCACCGGCTGGAAACGCGAAGGCGTTTACATCGATAACTGCATCAACTATATCATGTGCAGTAAAAAGGGAAGTGCCATGAACGAATTGTGGCACGAGATCGGAATGCTCGACGACAGCGTCAAGATGTATTCCAAGGACCGCTTCTTCACATATAAGGGACACGGCGGAGAGATAACATACTGGAGAGATAAGGATAGAACAAAGCGCGAGATGCTTGCTCTGTCTCCTGAAGATAAGGATACGATCGAGAAATTCTTTGAGAACGTCACAAGAGCAGAGTCCATGATCATGCCTCTCGACAAGCCGATGGATAAGATGGGCCCCATGGATTTCATGAAGCTCGGTGATTTTGCTAAGAATGTTCCTGCGGCGCAGAAGGCTTACAAGGGTGTAAGCGTTAAAGATCTTGCAGACAGTTTCAAGAGTCCTGTATTAAGAAGTTCGGTTATGCTCACACATCCTGAGAATACACAGGCATATTCATTCATCATGTCTTATGCCATGGTAACTTCAGGCAGCGGAGATATCCCTCTGGGAGGTTCTCTGGCGGCGGCGTTGAGGATCGCTGACAGATATAAGAATGCAGGCGGTAAGCTCCATCTGAACAGTGCAGTAAAGAACGTTAAGATAGATGGTAAGATCGCAAGCGGTATCGTATTGGAAGACGGTACTGAAGTTAAGGCTGATTACGTTATCTGCGCTACTGATGCCAACCATACATTCACAAAACTTCTTCCTTCGAGCTATATGCCTAAGAAGCTTAAGACTTGTTTCGAAGACCGTGAGCACTTCTCTGTATTCAGTAAGTATCACGCAGCATTTCTCGTTGACGGCAAGATGAATGTCGATCCTGATACGACATGCTGGGAGAGCGAAGGAATCAAGGTCTGGGACAAAGAGATAAAGGATGTCGGATTTATCTGCTACGATTACGATCCGACGATCACACCCGAAGGCAAAACGAGCCTGCAGATGAAGTTGTTCCAGTACGGCGAGGAAGTCGATAAGTGGTTCGAACTTGCCAAGGATCCTGAGAAGTATGAGGCTAAGAAGATGGAGGTTGCGCGTGACCTCGTGGCACTCATCGAGAAGCAGTATCCTGAGACAAAGGGCAAGATCACCATTCTTGATGCATGGACACCTGTTACATATGCAAAGCACTGCAATGCATACAGAGGCGCATACATGGCTTTTGTTGCAGACAGAGATACAAAGACTGTTACAACGCCGGGCGTTGTTAAACAGCTCAAGAATGTATTCCTTGCAGGCCAGTGGCTCATGGGTTCCGGCGGGCTTCCCCCGGCAACCGCACAGGGTAAGTATGCCGCATGGAGAATCTGCAAAAAAGAGCATGTCGAGTGCAAGTGATCCTGATACGGAATCATAAATTTATCGAAAACAAAAGGGCTGTCTTATGTTTAAGACAGCCCTTTTTTGATTTGTAGTTTTTCCTGAAAGTTACTGGAACATCTTTCTGCCGAATCCCTGCTTTTCGTATTCTGAAGCATTCTCGTTCTCTTCAACCTCTTCGGCCTCAGGCATTGCAGTCTTGAAGTCGAAGCTCTCTTTCTCGGCGTACTTCCATCCTGACTCGATGGAGATGAAATCTTTAGTCGTCTCGTAAGCCGTGACAGGGAATGAGGAATCGTAATATAATTCCGCACCCGGTTCCGGAGCCAGATCGTGTGAGCTGGACTGCGCGAGAATTGCCAGATCCTGTTTCTCCCTGTTGCGCATGATCTTCGGGAGTATCTCGGCACAGACATAGATAATGCCTGCCAAAAGCGCGACAAATAAAAGGATCTCGAGCGGATATTTGAAGATGAACTGCATGAATCTTGATGAACGGGAGAAGCTGGCAATTCCACGGAGTACACCGAATCCGACGATGGGTGCCGCATATAGCAGCGTGCGGAGTCCGGTGTTCCAGCTGACTGCCTCCATTCTCGCTTTTCTGCCTGTTCTCTCGACAGTTTCCCAACCCTTGGCATAAGGGAATTCTCCGGATACTTTACCGGTCTGGCCGTTAACTATGTACTGATAGTTTATTCCGTCGAAATCAAGTGTCAGGAACCAGCAGGGAAGCAGAGCATACTTGATGTCCTGGTTGTGGTATCTCGTAACGCACATATCTGCATCAGGTTTAAAATCATCAAATCCGAAGTTGACTTCATCACAGACCTTAAGAGCATATTTGTCCAGACGTCTGTAGATCCTGTCCGTCATGTCATAGGGAAGCTCATCGTATTTTTCTGCCAAAAATCCCTGGAGGAATTCAGGTCTGAATCTCTCGAGTTCGGAATAGTCGAACGGCTCTGCTGCAGCCATAAGACGGTTGGCGATCTTTATCTCTCCGTCAAACGGAACATTCTTCAGTCTGAATTTAACCTTGCCGTATACGAGTGACAGATAACTGCTTGAGTCCTGTGAATTGTTCATGGCGTATGCATCATCGACCATCTTGCCCATGCAGCCTCTGCCGACTGCGTTGACTTCGACCTCTGTTGAGATGATCCATGTGGGAACATATAGAGGAGTCATCTTTTCAAGGATCTTCCTGTTCTTGAAGCTCTTGGGAAGGTGACTTACTGTTGCACAGTGTTCCTCAAAAAGGCTGATGGCCTTTTCCTTATCGAACTTGAAAGGAATGATGTAGTCCGGTTTGAACTCACGTGTGAGTCTTCTTGTTACGAGTGCAGGTGAACCGCAGAATGCACAGAAGGTTGATACCGTGTTCTTGTCTGTTACGATCTCGGCACCGCAGGAGTTGCAGACGATCTCGATACGGCTCTCGTCATCCTTGCTGACTTCAATGGTTCCGTCGTAATCTTTTTCCGGATTTGCGAATCCGAATGAACCGACCTTTTCCAGTGTGTCAGGATCGAAAAGTCCTCCGCAGTTTTTACAGAGCATTGCTCCGTGTTCTGCCTGGAAAATAAGGTTGGATGCACAGTTCGGACACTTGTATGAGTTTGCCGAATAAGTCTTGGTTTTCGGTGCGCCAAAACGACCTGCATTGTTAGCAGGATTATCCCAAATAGCCATAATACTACCCCTCTTTTTTAGATTCTTATTCCTGCAAATAAATATACAATACTGGCAGATTTTTTGTCAACGATAATTGATTTTCAGAAGTTTTTTCCAAACGAGGATAATGATGATGGCGAGTGCGCCGGCAACAAGAACGGAGATCTGTCCCGGTGCTATCAAGGAACCGTCGTGATACTCCCTAAAGTATTCGAGAACATATCTTACGGGAATGGCAAAGCCGATGATGATAAATATTGCGCTTACTTTGTTTTGCATCTTTAAGATCAGTACCGCAGCAATTACAAACATGACCAGAAAAACGGTCATGTCGATGATCTGCGCAGGGAAATAAGAACCTGCATTCTCACCGTGATAAACAACTGCCAGGGGACCGGTGTAATCCTTGCCGTGACAGCATCCTGCCAAAAGACATCCGATCTTTGCAAGGCCGTACATGAGAGGCGCGGCCGCGACGAAGGAAGCCATGACACAGTCGGGTTTATCCTTAAAGATCAATGCCGATATGAACAGTCCGGCTATCATTCCGACTACGGCACCCAGACCGGAGAATCCTGTGCTGATACCTTCGGAGGTGATCTTCAATGCGACAAAAAGCGAAGCGGTGATAGTGCATACGAAGGCGAGAAGACATGTATATATCATTGTCTGTTTCGCCACGCCGAAACGGCGCATGAATAAAACAGCCGTAAAAAAACCGACCGCCACAGCCGCAAGAACAATGAAGGGATATGGCGATCGGGAAAATTCAGGAATTATGATCTGCATTTATCAGAAACCTTGGCAGTCTTTTAACATCCATGCGCACATAGCAACAAGCAGGATGATGCCGATGACAGTTGCTGCGAGCAGACCGATATAGATCCACATAAGAACTTTGGAGAATGTGTTCTTATACTTAACGCGTGCGATGATCATGAGAACCCATGATGCAATGTAAGATGCGCCGGCTCCGCCCAGAAGGAACTCTATGATGGTGCCGGTTGTTGAAGACATCCCGCCGGCGTCATCAAACGTTTCTGCAAATGAATTTATAGTACCCGAGAGTATTCCGGGAACGATCATAAGAGCCAGGGAGATGAAGCAGAGAATGTTTCCTTTTTTTCTCTTCTGTTTTTCCTCTTCTGTGATCAAGGGAGCCTCGAGTGAAGGATCTGCCTGATACTGAGGCATCGGATATACGGGAGCAACCGGCTGATACTGAACAGGCTGCTGATAAGCAGGTTGCTGATATACGGGCTGCTGGTAGACCGGCTGCTGATAAACAGGCTGCGGTGCAGGGGCGGGAGCGGGACCCGGAGCAGGAGCAGGTGCTGGAGCAGGCTGGGGCTGAGCCGCCTGAACCGGCTGTGACATAGGCTGCTGCGGGTTGATGTTATTATTGTTATCCATATCTTCATCCCTTTCAGAAAGACATAAAGTCTTTTATTCCGTCTGTTATTCTATCACAATAATCGTTTGTTGGTTTTCGGGATTGTTCGCAGGATTAGTTCTGACACATCGCGAAAACAAAATTTGAAAAAAGGGGTTTACAATTTTATCGATTGTGATATCATTCTCTGGTTTGGCAGAGATCAAACCGGGAAGGGGTATCCCATGACTCTGATAAACAATTTCAAAAACTTATCCAATCAGAAGAAAATAATCATTTCTGTTGCGGCTGTCGCTGTAATTGCAGTTGCCGTAGTCTGCATTGTGCTGGGCCGGAATAATTATCTCGCCACGACAATGAGACTGCTCCGTGTTGAAGGAACAGTAAATATCGAAGATTCAAAAGGCGGAACGAAGCCTGTTCTTGATAACATCAGATTCCAGTCAGGAGATGCCCTTAGTACAGGTGCGGACGGTCTTGCATCCGTCGGTCTTGATGACACAAAAATCGTTACTCTGCAGAATGACAGCAGAGCCGAATTCAGGAAGAGCGGAAAGCATTTGGAACTCAGACTTACAAAGGGCGCAGTGTTCTTTAACGTTATTGAAAAACTCGGAGAAGATGAGACCTTCGAGATCAAGACATCCACAATGACTGCAGGCATCAGAGGCACTTCAGGCATGGTCTATTACGATGCTGATGACGGCGGCAGAGAGTCGCTGGTAATCACTGACGGTGTTGTTGAAGTATCTGCTACGAACCCTGTTACGGGAGAGACAAGAACCGCAAAGGTTGAAGGCGGTCAGAGCATAAAAGTTTATCTGTATTCAGACAGAACAGAAGATTCTGTTGAGTTCTATCTTGAAGATATTACTGAAGAGGATCTCTCGGATTTTGCACTCGAGAATATCACGGAGAATGCAGAACTCATGGACAGAGTCTGTGCATATACAGGCTGGGATGAAGACAAGCTGAAGTCGGCTTTTAATGATATTCAGAACGGAAATATCACGCCGACACCCACGGTAACTCTCACACCCACACCGGATAATACACCGACTACGGCTCCTACGCCTGTTCTTACACCGACAATTACTCCGACGCCGACGGAGATGCCGACACCTACTCCTCCAATGTCACCGGTACCGAACCCTACGGTGACAACTGCCCCGGCATCTTCGCCGACGTCCACTCCTTCAACATCACCGACGTCGACACCTACAAACACACCGACGAATACGCCGGTCATTACGGTTACGACAACACCAACGAATTCGCCTACGGCGACTCCGACTAATACTCCTACGAGTACGCCTACGTCGACCCCTACAAATACACCGACGAGCACACCGACTAATACGCCTACGTCGACTCCGACGAGTACTCCTACAAATACGCCTACGTCAACGCCGACATCGACTCCTACGAGTACGCCGACCAATACACCTGTTCCGACACCGCCGACAAGCAGTATTCCTGACGGTTATTCGAAGGATTATACTGCCTGGGGTAAAACATACAACGGAGAGAAGATCTATATGGCCATTGATCAATATGGCGGAGCCAATGGTGCGGATGCCTATATGGGTTGGGTAAACGAACAATGGGTCGATCTGGTATATGAAATAACTTATCCGCAGGATGCGGTTGCAGTTATGACCTGGTCTTATATGAATAACGGAAGCAAGGTAATTTACTATCAGGTTATATCATAATCTTCAGGAGGTGTCTTTACGGCACCTCCTTTTCTTTGGTTTTCGAAGGCACGAAAAAAGGGACTGCGCCGCAGTCCCTGAATGGTGCGCCTGACAGGGCTCGAACCTGCACGATCGCTCACCAGAACCTAAATCTGGCGTGTCTGCCAATTTCACCACAGGCGCATACCGCGCAACATTATAGCATTAAAACAAAGAAGTGATAAGATTTATCGTTGTGTTACAATAGACGCGATTCTATACAAGGAGTAATGTTGGTGTCTGATAAAAGAAAGCGTAAAGAGAACTTCATAACAGCGCTTCTTATTGCGGGAATGTGCATAGTTGTTGCCGGAACGATAATCTTCATCGTTAAGTATAACGGAGACGATAGTGAAGCGTTGCTGCTGTCAGCGGGAATGACTGAAGCGGCTGCTGTTTCACATGAAAGCGCTGTGTCCGCTGATTTTGAGTTGATCGAAACAACAACCGAGGCTCCGACTGAAACACCTGCGCCTACTCCGGAACCGTCTGAAACACCGACACCCACACCTGAACCTACGGATACGCCGACGCCTGCACCTGAGAAGCTCACAAGTCTGGCAGGCTACGATCCCGGTGATGTTATCAGTTCCTCAAAGATTGACCGGGATAATCTGTCGCAGTATTTTACTTCGCGTTCGATAGAAGAAGGTGACAGCGTATACAACAGGATCTACGGACAGTCTTATGTTGATAATGACAACATCGATCTTGATGAACTGAGATATCTCAAGATGCTTCATATCAATTTCGACGGTGATTATCAGGTAGGTGAGATGATCGTCAACGAGGATGTTGCGGATGAAGTGCTGGAGATCTTTGAGATCCTTTGCGCTGAAGGTTATGAGATCTATTCAATGTATCTGATAGATGATTTCTGGGCAGGGGATCCGGACGATTCTGACTGGTATTCGATCGATGCAAATAACACTTCATGTTTCTGCTACAGAACGGCGACAGGTTCGGGCAATCTATCGAAGCATGCTCTGGGTAAGGCAATTGATATTAATCCTCAGCAGAATCCATATGTCACTTACGATTCAGAAGGTGATGCGCATTATTCACATGATAATGCGTCAGACTACGTTTATGACAGATATGACGGTGATCACATGATCACGACGTCAGACAGGGCATACGATCTTTTCACCGATTACGGATGGTCCTGGGGCGGCAACTGGTCGAGTCCAAAGGATTACCAGCATTTTCAGATTGCATGACAAATGAAAGATAATTGACTATCAGATTTTCACTTGATAATATTTGTGCATGAATAATCCTGACAGAAGAAAACAGATCCTGGACATACTTGCGGAAGAGGGCGAGATCAATACGACCGTTCTCTCAACGAGATTAGGTGTTACGGGCGCTACGATAAGAACAGATATCAGAGCCCTTGAGAGAGAAGGCGCGATCATAAGATTCCACGGAGGGATCAAGCTTCCTCACAAGATGTCTTCGTACAGCGGCGAGAACTACATGGTACGAGCCGTTACGCACGTTGATCTTAAGAATGCCATAGGCGCAAAGGCTGCAAGTCTTGTCGGAAGCGGCAATACCATTTTCATGGATGCGAGCTCCACGACTTTTCATATGATTCCTTACCTCAAGAAAGTTAAGGATGTTACCGTTATCACCAACGGTATCCATACGGCCATGGAACTTCAGAGAAACAGCAATTTCAAGTCAATCATCATATTGGGCGGCATGTTAAGACCTCATTCAGGAGCCATCGAAGGACTCTCTTCTAAGGAGATGATCGGAAGGCTCTCTGCAGAGTTTTATTTCGTTTCAGGTAACGGTTTCTCGGCTGAGGCAGGCCTTTCAGGTGATAATTTCTTCGAACTCGAACTGAAGAGACTTTGTGCTGACAGGGCAAAGAAGATAGTAGCGCTTATCGACTCCACAAAACTTGGTGCCGATTCCGCGTCTTCATTTATCCCTGCCGACAGGATCGACTATCTCGTAACGGATTCCGGTGCTTCTCCCGAGAGCGTAGCCCTCTGCCGCGCTAAGGGAATCGAAGTGCTTATCGGAGAAGTTTGAGCCTGAACGGGGCACTTTTTTGTAACTAGTGCGAAAATATTAAAAATTTCTATTATTTTTTCTTTTAATGTATAATACTCGGATGAAGTCACATATCTTTTGACGAGGTAGAAAGATGCAGATCAATCCGATAATTTTACCGAGCTGGCTCTCCAGCAAGTGCGTTTTCCAGCAGGGCGTTGAGCTCAAGATCGAAGGCGTTGCCGCACCGAGTGCGACAGTTACTCTTGAAATCGTTAAGGATCCTACTGACGGAAGGAAGGTCAGTAAGCTCGATACCGATTACGGTGTCATCCTTAGCCGCGAGGTCACTACAAGCTCCAAGGGTAAGTTCAGCTTTACCATTCCGCCGTACAAAGCATCAGGCGATGCTTATACATTTACGTTCAAGTGTCTTACTGACCAGACAGTCCTGACTGATATCCGATGCGGTGACGTGTGGGTATTCCTTGGTTCGGAGCTCCTGTCTGTTCCCATGAAGGAAGCTAATGCGACCAAAGCGCCTATGAAGCGTAAGGTCATGAATTATCTGAGATTCTTCTCACCTGTGAGATCAGGTCTTGAGGAAGGCGAGGAAGAATATCCCGGAGAGGATAAGACACACTACAAGAATGCAGAATGGATCAAGGTAACTGAGACCAAGAAACTCGCTGAAGTTTCATCCTCAGCATTCGCTTTTGCATACCGTCTGAGCGATCAGATCTCATATCCTGTCGGTATTGTTGATCTCGCATATAACGACTCCACGATCATTAACTGGATCGCGCCTTTTGCGATGGACAGAGTCGAAGCACTGAAAGACGTATGCATGTCAATGGGCCTCTACTTAGACGATGAGGCATACCAGAGACTTCTGTGGATCGACAAGCGTAAGAAGAAGGTTGTTGAGCTCAAGGAAGAACTCAACAAGACCAAGGAGATCGGTGATATCGATATCGGCATGCAGGACGAGCTCAAGCAGCTCCAGGGAGAGGACCCTGATGACATCAAGCCTCTGGATATCGACTTCCCGACTGCAGGCGACAGTACGCTCAATGAGACAAAGGGACATAAGGAGAACATCTCTTTCTCCAGCGCAAGTCAGCTCGACTTCAACATGATCCCCGATAAGAAGGAAGATGACGGCAAGCTCAGCGAAGAAGATGAGAAGATGTTCATCAAGCTCAAGTACAGAATGAGTATTCTCTACAGAACAAAGCTGGTTCCGCTTAAGAATCTTGCAGTAAGAGGTTTCTGTTTCTCACCTGATAAGGGCGAGCTCTTCTTCGACAGATACGATCTCTTCCTTATGGGACTTCTCACAACACTTGCTGAAGTATTTGAGCCAAAGGAAGTTTTCGATGAGTCAGTAATGCCTTCGATACTGTTCGTAACGATGCATCCTAATGACGTTGACTTCGAGAATCCTTACAGCGTTCTTGAATTCAATGAGAACTTCACGGCATTTACAAAGCTCCTGTCCATGCCTTCGGGAATCGTAAGTATGCATGATATGCTGCTTCCTGATAAGACCATCAGCTTTATCCTCGGTTTGAGACTTGCAACGATCGCTCTGGGTACACATTTCTCACCCAAGATGAGCAAGTCTTCACCCGAGCCCAATGATATTGAGATCGCAGGCAACAAGAGGATCATCAGATTCAGCAATCTCAGTTCCGGACTTAATGCGCAGGATGCATCAGGCGAGATCACCGGATTTGCAGTTGCAGGCGAGGACAGAGTTTTCTATCCTGCGCATGCAAAGAGCCTTTACGGAATGTGCGTAATGGTTTGGAGAGATGATATAGAAGAACCGGTTTCCATCACATACGGTTTCACACCTTTCCCGCACGATGCGACGCTTAAGAACGGTGAGGATCTTCCGATCCTGCCTTTCAGATTCGACAGGGATCCTGCATATTTTGCACCTGACCTGAGCTTTACGCGTTGTGACTGCCTGGAGTTCGTAGGTAAGAGAACACCCGAATCCGAATTCGAGACACTCGAGCTCTACAGAACGTTCAAGGGTAAGGGAATAATGTCACAGGACAATATCCATAAGCTCACGGGCAGCGCATCATTGAGGATCAGATACGAGACAGATAAGTCGCTGTACGGTTTTGAGCCTTGCCTTGAGTATGCTTCACTCTTTGCACCCATCGAGATCTACGGCAGGACCAAGATCCAGTTATCGGTATTCAATCCTGACCAGAAGAAGAAAAAGATCATCGTAGAGGATTTCGGCGAAGCGGAGATCAAGCAGCAGCTCACATGGCAGACCATCACTCTGGATTATTCAGAGGACGGTCCCATCAGTCTTAAGAGCCTCAGGATCTATATTGAAGACAAGGATCGTAACGGCGAGATCTATATCGACGGTATCAACTTTATCTGAAAAGAGGAACAGTAAATGGCAAACAAACTTCTTTCTGCTATTGAAGATGACGTATTCTTATCAGAAGGCTCAGTGCCGATAGTTATCGAAGGCCTTGAGCATTCATACGATACGAAAGATTCACTTCCGGATGAGAGCATGCATAATTCTCATGAGCTGCTCTGTCTTCGTGAAGGTAAGATAGAAGCAGTTATCGGAGGAGAGACGATCCTTCTCACAAAGGGTTCAGTCGTTGTTATCAGACCTCTTGTAAGGCACAAGCTCATCATCAAGAGCGAGAAGGCCGATATGCTCAATCTGTATTTCGGTTTTGTGCATGATACATCGGATCTTAAGCTCACCAGGGAGTCGGGAGCTGCCTCTCAGAACAAAGAGACCAAGCTCAAGAATGCAGGTCCCAGCGTATCGATCCCGGGTTCACTTGCAAAGATCACACTCGAGAGCTTTTTGAAGTTTGCGGATCTCGGTATTACTGAAGATAACGAGATGACAAGACTTCCTTTCTTCGTGATCAAGGGTCACGAGAAAAAGGAGATCAACGAACTCGCTGAACGCATCGTTACGGAGCAGGCAGAGAACCGTTATGCAAAAGACCTTATGGTACACACACTTACGGTAGAACTCATGATCATTCTCTCCCGTGCATTAAGGAGCGAATGGGAGGAGAGCCTCAGCGTTAAGAACGGCAAGGCAAAAGAACTCGTTACGATCGCAAAGCAGTTCATGGATGAGAATTTCGATCAGGGAATCACGGTTTCCGAAGCGGCCACTTATGTATATCTGAGCCAGGGTTATTTCACCCGCGCGTTCAGAGATGAGATGGGCATCAGCCCCATGAATTATCTCATGAAGAAGAGGATCGAGAAGGCCTGCAAACTTCTGCAGAATAATGAGATCAAGGTATCTGCCATCTCATTGCAGTCAGGATTCTCATCACCTCAGAGATTTAATGTCGCATTCCGAAAACAGATGGGCATGACACCCATGGAATACAGAAAGAAATACCTTTAATGAAGGGGATGAACAGGTAAATGTACGATTACGCTAATGACAACTCAATACCCGAGGAGAGCCGCAGGAACATGGATCTTCCCAAGATCGAGCATGCGGTCAGGGAGATCCTCGAGGCAATAGGCGAAGATCCTGACAGGGAAGGTCTTCAGGAGACTCCCCAGAGAGTTGCCAGAATGTATGCTGAAGTATTTGCGGGACTTCACAGGGATATCAGCAAGGATATCAAGGTCTTCCACGGTGAAGGCAACGACGAGATGATCCTCATCGGCGATATCCCGTTCTATTCAATGTGTGAGCATCATCTTCTGCCTTTCCACGGCAAGGCGCACGTTGTTTATATTCCGAGAGACGGTAAGATCTTCGGCCTGTCAAAGGTTGCCAGGATCGTTGATACGCTCTCCAGGAAACCCCAGCTCCAGGAGAAACTCACATCCGAGATCGCTGATGCCATAGAGCAGGCAGTTGATGCGAGATCCGTATGTGTTGTTCTCGAAGCAGAACATCTCTGCATGACAATGAGAGGCATCAGAAAGCCCGGTTCAAAGACTGTTACCTCTGCGATGCGCGGCGGATGCAGATCGGATATCAGAACCAGAAACGAAGCGCTCGCGCTCATTAACAGACAGCGCTCGGGCGTATAAGGGAGATAATAATGAACGCTACAGACGGAAGATTCTGCGGAATATATCAGTGCGGAAACCGCCGGTTGGAAATCGGTAAGAAGACTCTCATAATGGGTATTCTTAATCTTACGCCTGATTCTTTTTCTGACGGCGGAAGATTCAATAATGTTGAGGCAGCAGTGGACAGATGCGCTCTCATGATCCGTGAAGGCGCTGACTGCATAGACCTGGGCGCTGAAGCAACAGGTCCCATGTCAGTTCCGATCTCAGCTGAAGAAGAACTCGATAGGCTCATTCCTTCTCTTGAAGCGATCAGAAGCCGCTTTGACATTCCGCTCTCTGTTGATACATTCAAATCACAGACTGCAAAGGAAGCGATCACTGCAGGCTGTGACATCATTAACGACATCACGGGATTACAGGGTGATCCCGATATGGCTAAGGTCGTTGCCGACAACGGTGTCGGCGTGATCCTGATGTTCAACAAGAGAACGCACGGCGAGAATCCTATCGCTTTCGAGTCTGTAAGCAGACGCGCCGTAAGAGAACTTACTGACAGCGTTGAGATCGCTAAAAAGGCCGGCATTCAGGATAACATGATCATGACCGATCCGGGCATCGGATTCGGAACTAACAGAGCTGAGGATGCGGAGCTTACCGCATCAACGCTGTCGATGGGACTTCAGGGTAAGTATCCTGTTCTCTATGCCGCTTCGAGAAAACGCTATGCGAGAGTTTTCGCAGGCGGAGACCAGGCAACTGAAGCTATGCTGGATAATGCGACGGCAGGCCTGTCCATGACAGCAGCTTCACTCGGTGCAGCAATGGTTAGAGTACATAACGTTGCTGCTTCAAGACAGATCCTCGACATATTCGACAATTCGTTCTATGCATTCGCTAATCTCTGATCTCGAAAGGATAACAGGAATTGGACAAGATCACGCTCTCCAAAATGGAATTTGAAGGACATACCGGCTGTCTCGATTTCGAGAAGACAGACGGCCAGAAGTTCATCGTTTCTCTGGAACTGTTTGTTGACCGGATCAGGGGATGTTATACGGATGAACTCGCTGATACCATAGACTATGCGAATATCTTTGAAGTGACAAAAGAAGTCGTTACTTCCGACAGCGGCAATCTCATTGAAGCACTGGCTCAGAAGATATCTGATGCGGTGCTCAGGGCTGATAACAGGATCTGCAAGGTGCAGGTTACGGTATCAAAGCCCCAGGCTCCCGTAAAAGGCATTTTCGAGACTATGGAAGTCTCAATTGAGAGACGCAGGAAGGAATTTGTCATACTCTCGATCGGCAGCAATCTCGGCGACAGGGAAGCTAATATTCTTGCGGCGGAAGAGGCGCTGCAGGCAATTCCGGGCAATGAAGGATTCAGATTCGCATCAATATATGAGACTGAACCGGTCGGCCTGGAAGACCAGCCGTATTTCCTTAATACATGTGTGGGATTCTATACGGATATTGAGCCGTTTGATCTTTTGGATAAGATCCATGTTATCGAGAACGATCTTCACAGAAGAAGAGAGATTCACTGGGGTCCCAGAACCATTGATATAGACATCATATTCTACGGTGACGAGGTAATAATGAAGCCTGAACTTACCATTCCTCATCCGAGGTGGTATCTCAGGTCATTTGTAACGGTACCCTTAAGGGAACTTAAGGATGTGGGACAGGAACACCCCGATGACAAAGAAGTGTCCTTATATCGGAGGCGTGAATAATTGAGTTATCAGGGTTCAGAGTTTATAATTAAGCGTCAAAATAGGAAGGATGGAAAGTTTTATGTCAGAGAATAATTCGGGCGCAAACATTCAGCAGTCAGAAACCCGTGGCAATGACCAGGGTAAGGAGAAGCGCCAGAAGTTTGACCCTGCGAAGCAGGAACAGAGAAGAAATAATAACCGTAATAATAACCGCAGAAGGAGAAATAACGGACCCAGACAGGGCGGATTCGACAAGACCAAGGGTGAGAAGGGCGATAATGCCGAAGCAACCCAGGAGAATAAGAACCGCGGACCCAGACAGGGACGTGATCAGGGTAATAAGTTCAAGCGCGACCGCGAGCAGAACCAGAACCAGAATCAGGGCGGTGAGAAGAAGGGCCAGCAGTTTAACGGCGAGCGTAAGCCCAAGCAGAAGCGTACAAGAGAGATCGACGCTGAAGTAGCCAAGAACGTCAAGAAGGTTGAGACCATTGACGATATCAGAAGCGACAACGCAAGAATTACAAAGGAAATATATCTTGAGATCGCATCTCTCAAGAATATTAATCTCAACTGATCATGAAGGGCATATTCATTACTTTCGAAGGCATCGACGGGTGCGGCAAGAGTACCCAGTGCGAACTGCTTAAGGATTATCTTAACGAGGCCGGTAAGGAGTTCATCTTTGTAAGAGAACCCGGCGGCACCGTTATAGGTGAGAGAATAAGAGAGATACTTCTTGATAAGAAGAATTCACAGATGACTGCGAGAACGGAACTGCTCCTGTTCGAGGCAGCCAGAGCCCAGATAACCGATGAAGTCATCAGACCTGCATTGGAAGAGGGCAAGACCGTTATCTGTGACAGATTCTTCGATTCTTCATCTGCATACCAGGGAATGGCAAGAGGCATGGGAATGGAATTTGTTTCCGGCCTTAACATGGCTGCCACAGGCGGTCTTGCACCTGACATCACTTTCTTTTTCGATATCAGTGCGGAAGAAGCGCTCGAGAGAAGAGGCAAGCGCGGTGAGGCATCCGACAGGATCGAACTCGCGGGACTGAAGTTCCAGGAAGACGTAAGACGCGGATATTTAGAACTCGCAAAATCATCCGGAGGCCGCATCGTTACCATTGATGCAAGACTCGGAATAGATGAGATCTTCGGACAGGTAAAGGAAGCATTGGAAGGGAAGATCTGATGGCATTTTCAAGGATTACAGGACAGAAGCAGATAAAGCTCAGGTTAGCTGCCGAAGCACAGAGGCGCGGCAGCGGAGCATACATGCTCTCGGGTCCTGAAGGTTCCGGTAAGAGAATGCTCGCCGAAGAATTCGCAAAGGCTCTGATGTGTTCTGATGCAGGCACGGACGGTGCATGCGGGAAGTGCTCTAACTGCAAGTATTTTGACAGTTACACGACACCAGATGTTACCAGAGTTTATGAGCCTACAGATACCAAGAATGTTAAGGTCGATTTCATAAAGGACAATGTTGTTGCAGAGTCATATCTGAAGCCTCAGTTCGCGAGAACAAAGACATTCATTATCGACTTCGATTATCTTGGCGTAGAGAGCCAGAATGCTCTTCTCAAGTCACTAGAGGAACCGAGGAAAGATGTCGTTTTTATCCTCACAAGTTCCAATACCGATTCTGTTCTTGATACGGTAATGTCCAGAGTAACGGAGATCAAACTGGATCCTTATTCTGAAGATGAACTCGAAGAGATCGTAAGAGAGAATTGTCCTGATCTTGACGATACGAAGATCAAGACAGCGGTTTATAACAGCGGAAGGATCCCGGGCAAGGCAATTGAACTAGCAATGGAGGATTCCGGTGTAAGTATCAGGCATGAGATCAACAGCATAATGATCGCAATGCCTACGAGCTCATACATTGATGTGCTCGAAGATTATGTCGACGTATTAACGGGATTCAAGGATGATGCGAAGATCATTGCTTCTTCGATCCTGTTATTCCTTGACGATACGGCCAGGCTTATCAACTATCCTGACTGCCGTAAGATAAACAACGAATTAGACAGAGAGGCAATAGAGAGTTTTGTTGCTTCGAATAAACATATAAATACACTTAAACTCGGAAGATGCAGCGAAGCGGTCAATACGTTCCTGAGGGCTCTGGAGGTTAATTCCAATTTTGATTCCCAGGCATCCGCCATGCTTCTCCGGATACATGAGGAGCTCAAGAAATGAAGATAGTTAACTTAAGAACAAGAGATGCAGGTGTCACCTTAAGATACCGCTGTGACGGATTATCACTCGCGCTGGGTGATGCCGTCATGATAGATATGGAGACAGGTGAGGAGATCGCATTTGTCGCTCAGGAACCTTATGTCGAAGATATAAGCGGTGATATTCCTTCGGTTAAACGCATGGCATCCGAGAAGGAACTTGAGAAATACTATGATATCTGCGCAAAGGAGAAGGATGCTTTCTTCAAATGTAAGGAACTCATTGCCGCAAGATCCATAGAGATGAACCTCGTTGACTGCGAATATTCCTTTGATCTTAAAAAACTTACATTCTATTTTACTGCTGACGGCAGAGTAGATTTCAGAGAACTCGTAAAAGACCTTGCGTATACGTTCCGCACAAGGATCGAATTGAGGCAGATCGGTTCCAGAGACCAGGCGAAACTCGTCGGCGGTATCGGTATGTGCGGAAGGGAACTGTGCTGCTGCTCATTCCTTAACCATTT
>JAEEGL010803743.1_pt1 | contig 22845 bp, 22 predicted proteins | sample 9134231 | NCBI WGS metagenome assembly JAEEGL01 (sample SAMN16246548, study PRJNA631951) | gut metagenome | biome: gut microbiome; feature: rumen; material: fiber-attached | host: Bos | place: Iran: Karaj | collected 2018-10 | reverse complement strand
GGTCGGGTCGATGCCCACGTAGCCGCTCGTCATTTCCTTGTTGAGTTGCTCCTCGGTGCCCGGCATGATGTCGTTGATCATGCCACGCCATTTCAGTTCTTCTACAAAATTCATCGTTTCAGTAATCTATTATAATGTTGGTTAGTATTCCTTATTTGAACGGCAAAGGTAATAAAAAGTTTTCAGTTAGCGGCTGTCAGTCATCAGTTTTCAGGAGTCGGGCCAGACGGCGGGCGGTGCGGCTGGTGGCTGGACCAGTCTCAATGTCGGTGGAGTCGAACTGGAGTTGAGCCAGGCTGTAATATTTGGAACGGGCAGCTAGTTCGCGCTCCACAAGGGGCAGAAAAGTCTCGTCGGGTATGTTGATGAACTTGGGACGCTTGACGCGCTGCTCGGGCAGGAGCAGTCGTGCTGTGATGCGCTCGGGGCTGGTAGTGAGCCACACAGTGATGCCCGCTTGGTTCATCAATGCCATATTGTCGCCGTGGCAAGGCGTGCCGCCACCGCAACTGACGATGACATCGCTCATCGATGCCACTTCTCGCAGGGCATCCGTTTCCAGTTCACGGAATCGTTTTTCGCCCATTTCATCAAAGATTTTGACGATTGTAGCGTCTTGCTTTTCCTCTATAAACTCGTCCAGGTCGATGAAACGCAAATGCATCTGCCGGGCAAGTTCTTCGCCCAGCGTAGTCTTGCCGCAGCCCATGTAGCCGATGAGGAAAACAGGTTTCATTATAGCCAGCCAGCCTCGCGATACCAGGCAATAGCTTCACGTATGCCCTCGCGCAACGGATATTTGGGATTGAAATCAAAGTCACGCCGTGCATCGCTGGTGTCACACTGCCAATTGCGCTGCTTGAGAATCTTGAACTTGTCGCGGTTCAGCGTGCTTGCCTTGAGTGTCACCTTTCCCACCCATTCTGCAACATGGCACACAATCTTAACCAGCCATAGCGGACACGTCACGGGGATGACATATTTCTTGCCCAACTCCTCACATACGATTTTGCGGAATTCCTGCTGGGTGTAGGCCCTGTCCTCACTGATAAAGTAGGCCTTGCGCAACGGCCCGCGCTCCAAGGCATCCATTACTCCCGTCACCAAATCCTTGACATAGATAAAAGTGAGCATCTGCTTCTTGAAACCCACACTGAAGTCAAAGCCCCGTTTGATGCTCTTGATCATCAGGTAATAGTCGCGCTCATGGGGGCCATAGACACCCGTGCAGCGGAAAATGGTATAGGGGAAGCCATCAACGCTCTGCAGATATGTCTCAGCTTTCAGTTTTGACACACCGTAATATGTATTGGGCATCGGAACATCGGTCGAGGAAATCGGCTTATAGGTTTTCTCGTCGCCAGGGCCCATAACACTCAGGCTGCTCATCAGCAGGAATACGTCAGGCGTCATATTAGTTGCCTGCAAGGCATCGACTAGTGCACGCAGGTAGCCATGATTTACGCGTTCAAAATCAAGATAGTTGGTACTCTTTGTAACCCCCAGGTTATGGACGATATAGTCCCAACGGCCCCATTCGCCCATGTGGTCGCGCAGGGTGTCCTCCAGCTTGTCCTGGTCGTCATAGTCCAACTCGATGAAGTGAATGCGCTCGTCTTGCAAAAACTCACGACTGGTAGTGGAGCGTACGGCAGCCCACGTGTCATAGCCCCGCTTGAGGGCTTCCTCGACAAGGAAACCACCGATGAAACCGCCAGCTCCGGTAATCAGAATACTTTTCATTCTTTATTATCCTGTGCCTCTTGTTGTGCCTTTCGGCTTATCGCCAACTTGGTACCCTTAGTCTGGTCTGATTCTTGACGTTGTTCTCGACCGCTTCTATAACATGCTGTGTGATATATTCAGGTGTTATGTTCTTCAGGCACCGGTAATCACCATACTTGCATTGCTTATCACCCGTGATGGAGCACGGACGGCAGTCCATATCCAACTGAATGTCATCCTCGACAATCTGGTTAAAGCCCAAATAACCACACGCCGGACTCGTCGGTCCCCATACAGTCATTGCCTGCAGGTCGACCAATGACGCCAAGTGCATATTGGCCGACTCCATCGTGAGCATCAGGTCACACTGGCCAAGCAGTGCATACTCGTCAATGAACTTGTGCTTCACCTCGGCCATCGAGATGACACGTTTATATTTTCGGGCAATAGGACGCAGAGCGATCTTCTCAGCCTTACCGCCACCCATGAGGAATATCCAGTAGTTCTCATTTTTGGAGAGCTCGGCAATCACCTTCTCCATCTGTTCCAGCGGATAAGTCTTATGCTTGTGTGACGAGAACGGCGAGATGGCAATCCAGCGCTGACCTTCCTCCTTTTTGGGTACAATCGGGCTGGTGGGCCAGTCTCGGCCGTCATACAAGTGAGTGAACGTGTCAGGTGCCTCAAATCCCAGTTGCCTGAAAGCGTTGCGGTAACGCTCATGGATGGGGGTAACCGGCTCGGTGCTCTTGTGGGTAACCAATGCCCTGCGTTTAGTCTTTTCCCTGTCAAGACGCGCTATCAATGCGCCTTTAAACTTCATATAAGCGTCAATGATGCGCGTGCCTTTCACATTGTGCAGGTCGGCAACCGCATCAATATCATAAAGTTTGTATAACTGCGCTGCGAGTTTCAGCAGCCCGAATAAGCCGCTATGGTTCTCTTTGACGTCAAAGTCCACTACCTTGAGGTTTGCGGGACGGTCATGGAACATCGAGGCCGGCCACTTTTTGGTGAGCATAATAAACCGTGTGTCAGGATTTGCCTTGCACACGGGATATAGCACAGGTATGGTCATTGCCACGTTGCCAAGCACCGACAGGCGCATGACGAGCACGTTTCGCAAGGGTTTATTATTCTTTGCCATACAGCACAGGATTAGTTATGAATTGTTGTGCAAAATTAAATAAAATGAGGGAAATATGCAACAAATTGAATGCTATTTCCTCTCAATCGCTTCAATTACACGTTTCACGACCTCATCGGCAGGTATTTTTGACAGGCAGCGGTAATCGCCGTAACGGCACTTGCGTTCACCATAGATGGAGCATGGTCTGCATTCCATATCAAGCTGAATGTCATCGCTGGCATTCTGGCCATAGCCCAAGAATCCGCAGGCTGGCGCAGTAGCCCCCCAGATGGTGATTGTTTTGAGCCCCATGAGCGAAGCCAGGTGCATGTTGGCCGAGTCCATTGTGAGCATGAGGTCACATTTGCCCAGCAGGGCATATTCATCGATGAAGCCATGCTTGATTTCGGCCATAGAGATGACGCGCTTTCTCTTGCCAACCATCTTGCGCAAGGCAATTTTTTCGTCTTTGCCACCACCCATAAGAAAAAGCCAGTAGTTCTCGCGCTGGCTCAACTGGTCAACCACCTGAGCCATCAGTTCTGGTGGATAGACCTTGCCTTCATGGGCCGAGAATGGCGAGATAGCCACCCATCGCTGACCAGGCTCCTTGTCAAGTACAAGGGAACTCACGGGCAAGGGCTTGTTGTCATACAGACGCGTAAAACTGTCAGGGGCCTCCAATCCCAATTGCCGGAACACATCGCGATAACGTTCAATAGTGTGTGTTACCGGCTCATCGCTCTTGTGGGTGACGAGAGCCTTGCGCCGAGCCCGCTGTTTGTCAAGATGCACAACGGGAATACCATGCAGCCGCATGAACAGACTTATTATTCTGGCCCTGATAACATTATGAAGGTCGGCAACGGCATCGATGTGGTATTCGTGCCGCAGCTGCGAGGCCAGTTTCCTCAACCCCATGACACCCTTATACTCAGTCTTGACGTCAATTCCCAGCACCAACAGGTTGTCAGGGCGGTCATGGAACATCGATGCTGGCCATTTCTTGGTCAACATCACGAAACGGGTGTCGGGGTTAGCGCGGCACACAGGATACAGCACGGGAATGGTCATCGCCACGTCACCCAGCGCCGACAAGCGCATGACAAGCACGTTGCGGGGCCGTTGGTCACTTTTTGCCATACAGCACAGGGTTGGTGTCCGGGTCGTTATACATCTTCATCTGCCGATAAACCTTCATGAACTTGCGGCCTGCGGCGATGTCATCCAGCAACTGGTCGATAGCAGTGGTCAGGTCAACGCGCTGCTCCAGCAACACGTCGAGTTTTGCCTGACATTTGGCGATATGGGCGGCATCGGCATCGGTGCGCTCGGTCTGCTCGCGCATGTGCCAGATTTTGAGCGCCAAAATCGACAGGCGGTCAACAGCCCATGCGGGACTCTCGGTGTTGATGGTAGCATCGGACAAGATGGTCACACCGGCATACAATTGGCGGAAATAAGAGTCAATTTCCTCGACCAGGTCGGTACGGTCCTGATTGCTGCGGTCGATGCGACGCTTCAAGGCAAGGGCATCGACGGGATCAATAGCCTCGTCGCGGATGATGTCCTCGAGATGCCACTGCACAGTATCAATCCAGTTCTTGCGCGCAAGACTGTTCTCGATGGTACCTACTTCAAATGGGTTGTTGAACACGGCATCCACGTCGTCGGTGACATGGTAGAGCTTGACCGTCTGGTCAAATATCTCGTTACATTTCTGGGCAAAAGTCATGTTATTTAGTTGTTAGTTATTAGTTGTTGGACATCTCATTACTTGAAGGTTAAAGGTCAGATATTTAGTGATTGTATATTTAATAAAGGCTCCTTCAGACCTCTAAACTCTAAACTCTAAGTTTCTAAAGTGGAATGGCCACTTTAGAAACTTGAATTACTAATTTACTCGCTCGCCCAGCAGAGTAGCGCTCGACGCACTCAGCACACGGCACATCACCTTGTCGCCAGGCTTCTCACCATTGGCAGGGAAAACGATGACCTTGTTCTGCTGGGTACGGACGAACATGTCGTCACGGCTGCGCTTGCTATAGCCCTCGACCAGTACCTCAAAGGTTTTGCCTACATCCTTGCGGTTGCTGCACAACGACAGCTCGTTCTGCAGGGCAATCATGCGGTTCAGGCGGTCGATTTTCACGTCCTCAGGAACGTTATCGGGCAAGTTCTTGGCGGCAAAGGTGCCGGGGCGCTCACTATACTTGAACATGAACGACGAGTCAAAGCCCACCTCACGCATCAGCGACAAGGTCTCCTGGAAGTCCTCCTCGGTTTCATCGTGGAATCCAGTGAACATGTCTGTCGAGATGCCGCAGTCGGGCATCGCGGCTCGGATGCGGGCGATACGGTCAAGATACCACTCGCGGGTATATTTGCGGTTCATCAGTTTCAACACCTTATTGCTGCCGCTCTGCACGGGCAGGTGGATGTGGCTACAGATGTTGTCGTGGGTGGCCATGGTCTCGATGATGGCGTCACTCAGGTCCTCGGGGTTGCTCGTGGTGAAGCGCACGCGCATCTCGGGGGCGGCTTCGGCAACCATCGATAGCAAGCGGGCCAAATCAACGGGTTCACCGCCATCTTGGGGCTTGTACAAGTAAGAATTGACGTTCTGTCCCAACAAGGTCACCTCCATGAATCCACGCTCACGCAGGTCAGTCAACTCGTTGAGGATGCTCTGCGGCTCACGGCTGCGCTCACGCCCACGGGTATAGGGCACAATGCAGTAAGTACAGAAGTTGTTGCAGCCCCTCATGATGCTGATGAAGCCGCTCACCTTGCTGCCACCCACACGCGACGGGATAATGTCGCGGTAGGTCTCGGTGGTTGACAATTCAGTGTTGATAGCCTTTTCGCCGCGCTCTGCCAAACCGATGAGTGCAGGCAGTTCCAGATAAGCGTCAGGACCTGCCACCACGTCCACATCATGCTCGTTGATCAGCACCTCTTTCAAGCGCTCGGCCATGCAGCCGATAATGCCGATGATGAGACGGCGCTGCCGCTTGTGGCGGTAGGCATTCAGCTGGTTCAATCGTGAAAAAATTTTCTGCTCAGCATTGTCACGCACCGAACAGGTATTGATGAAAATAGCGTCGGCCTCGTCGATCGTCTCACACGTCTCATAGCCCGCCATCTTCATCACAGTGGCGACCACCTCACTGTCGGCCACATTCATCTGGCAGCCGTATGTCTCCAGCAGCAACCGCTTCGACGCATCACCCTGCGCATCATATTTCAATTCCATTCCCATTTCTTTTTTTATTGGTGCAAAGGTACACAAAAACAGCCATTCATGCAACCATTCTATACTAAGCTGATAAAAATGGACAAAGTTACAATCTGTTTTGATGTTTCACGAAAAATGACTATCTTTGTGATTTGATTCTAAGGTAAAAAAGATGAAGACTGATTTGAAGACCAGCATTAAGCATTTTCAGGTTTCCAACAGGTATTACCGTCCTGAAAATGAGATAGAACTTGCATCGCTCACACGACATGAGAAAGTTCCCGCAACGATTGTCGAGAGTATCGAGCAGGGCGCCCACGAGGCGGCGCTCGATGTAGCACGCGTCATCAACGCGTGTATTGAGGCCAGGGGACGTTGCATCATCGGCCTTGATGCGGGCCGCTACTCGCTACAGGTCTATGACGAACTGGTCAAGCTCTATTTTGCCGACAAACTGAGCTTTGCCGACGTCGTGGCTTTCAGCCTGAGTGAATTAGGAGTGGGCTACGATAGCAAGCGGCTCAACATGCACGACTTGATTAACGAGCGCCTGTATTCCAAAGTCGATCTCGACCAAGACAATATCCACTTCTTTAACCGACCCGATAGTGCTGAGGATATCCACAGCCAATGCAAAGCCTACGAACGGGAAATCATTGATGCAGGCGGACTCGACTTGGTGCTCTGCGACTTGACTAACGACGGGTCTCTGGCCTTTAACGAACCTGGTTCGGCACGCAACAGCACATGCCGCCTGATGTTGCTGGGCAATGAATCGCGCTCACGCATTGCCGAGGCATTCCTGAACGACACAGCCCCCAAAACGGCAGTTACCCTAGGAATCGGCAATATCCTTAGCGCCAGCAAAATCATCTGCGTGGCATGGGAGGAAGACTCGGCCGAAGCCCTTTTCAATACCATCGAGGGCAAGATGACCGACCTTGTACCCGCCTCATTCCTGCAGGTGCACGACGACGTGAAAATCTATGCCGATCTGGATGCGGCCTCGCGACTGACGCGCATCAGCTACCCGTGGAAGGTGACCTCCTGTGAGTGGAACGACCACCTCATCCGCCGCGCCATCGTTTGGCTGTGCGGGCAAACGGGCAAGCCCATCCTGAAACTGACTAATAAAGACTACAATGACTATGGCCTGAGCGAACTGGTTGCACTCTTTGACTCGGCCTACAATGTCAACATAAAGATTTTCAACGACCTGCAGCACACCATCACTGGATGGCCTGGTGGCAAGCCCAATGCCGACGACACTTATCGTCCCGAGCGAGAAAAACCCTACCCTAAACGTGTGCTCATCTTCAGCCCACACCCCGACGACGTGGTGGTGTCGATGGGTGGCACCGTGCAACGCCTTATCCAGCAGGGCCATGAAGTGAACATCGCTTTCCAGACCGATGCCGACGTGGCCGTGAGCGACGAAGACCTCTTGCGCAGTCTGCTGCTTGCCGACCGACTGACAAAACGGTTTGAAGGGACGGAGTTCAAATTTGTCGAGGATACCATTTCCAAGGTCCTCAACAATACCATTACCCAAGAAGATAGCGATGACTTGCGCTACTTCAAGGGGTCTATCATGCTGAGTGAAGCCATGATAGCTTGCCGACAAATGGGTGTACCCCGAGAAAACCTCTATGACCTGCGCATGCCGTTCTACATCAACGACCCGCATGGGCAGGGACGCATCTCCGATGCCGACGTGACGGTGATTCAGGACCTCATCAGCAAGGTAAAGCCCCACCAGATATTCTTCGACAACGACCTAGTGGATCCCAATGGCACCCATGTGCGTGCCACGACGGCCGTGTTGCATGCGCTGGACAACCTTAAGGAAGAAGATTTCATGGGCGACTGCCGCGTGTGGATGTACCGCGGACAGTGGGGACAATGGGACGTTGACCACGTGGAGATGGCGGTACCCATGAGTCCTGAGGAATTCAGCGGCAAGCGTGACGCCATCCTCAAGTTCCACTCCCAAATCCACGATGCCCCGTTCCGCACCAATGCCGACGGCAAACTACCCTGGCAGCGTTCTATCGAGCGCAACCTTAACCTTGCCGAGCGCTATCAGCAGTTGGGCCTCGCCACCTACGAGGCTATCGAGGCATTTGTGCAATACCGCTTCCGCAACGACGATGCGGAATAACAAAAATAGTAAGATTTTTACTCCCCTGTCACGGCACGCGGCAGTTCCAGATATTCTGGAGCCAGTGCGATGCCGTAGGGTTCTCCTCGCCGGCCAGCAACAAGATACTTCTTGGCCAATTCCTTGTCAGGGATAACGTTCTTGACGCAGCGGTTGATTCGGGAAATCGTCTGGTTCAATGAGTCGCTGAATGGGTCACACAGGTTAGCCACCGTTCTCATGACACGGCGCTCATCGGCACCCGGTTTTACCAGGCTGTAGATATCCATGATTTCGCCACGGTAATCGTCCATGTTTTTCAGGATGATGCCCTCGCCACCCTGTTTGCGGTGCTTCATGAACAGGATATAGAGTGTGCGGCACATGGCAGGCATCTCTATCTTCATCTCGTCATACTGTGGCAGGACGATATTCATGTCACCGTTGACGAGCAGGCGTCCCGGCTGCCCCACAATCACCTTGCCGCGAAGCAGTTCGGCCATCAATTCTTTGGGGTCTTCATGATATTGGGCAATGTAACTGACAATCTCATGCCTGATGCGTTCCAATGCCTCTTTGCGATTGTGCTCCAGCCGCAAAACTTCAACATCTTCTTCCTCTTGCAACAGGTCAGGCAGAGGAGCAGCTTCTTCCTTATGACAAACAATACTTTTGGAGCTCGAGACAACAGATGCACCTCCGTCATCGTCATCACCCGCCGTCATCAGATCACGCAGCTTGTCGCCCCATTTCTTCCATTGTCTAAGCTTTGAAGATTTTACACTCGTTTTGTCCTGCGGAGCGGCTTCACTAACACCCTCGAATACCGACGGCTGACCATAGTAATGAATGCCATAGTCTTCCTCATTGATCACGATGTCACCATCACCGGCATCGGTGACGCCCATCAACTCATCGGCAAATCGCCTAATCGCCTCAAACCATCCACCAGAGCGATTCATGCGACTTAATGTCAGACTCACTGTGGCATAATGACCGATATTACCCACATTGAATCGTCGGGCAATCATGAGAATATCGTCACGCCCTGGTTCGTCAATCCATTTGACTTGCAGGGGATAAACAAATTTCTCGACAATCGATTCGGGATTGTGTATGCCTGACGAATAACGACGGTCGCTGTACAAATAAATGATACCGTATTTGAGGTCTTGAGGATGGGCTGTTTCCATAATTGACGGGATTGAGTGGTTAATATGATAGTACGAGCAAAAATCATGCCAATTGACCCCACCTGTCAGCAGGGTCAATCGGTATGCTCACGGGGATCACATCTTATTCAAAATAGTCTTCCTGGTTGAGGTTTTTCATGTGAGGTGATGACAGGGCAGCGTCACCATATTCACATTTCAACCGCTCAACTTTGTCCAGCCACTTGCTACGAGCCTTGCGCTCCTTGGCAAACATGGCCTGGGTGCCTGCGCTGGTTTTTTCGAACTTCAAGGTGTGATCGATGTGGAGCGAAAAGGCGACCTGCTCCACGTCATGGTCGGCTCCGATGTAGGTGAACTGCCAACCCTGCTCCTTGTAGCTCTCGATGAGCGAACGGATAGCAGTGAGGGTAAACTCATGGGACGCGTTCTCATAGCCGTCGGTGATGATGGTTACGATAGCCAAGGCATTCTCCTCACGGCTCTTGAGATCATGCACGCGGGTGATGGTCATGCCCACAGCATCATACAGCGGTGTCATGCAGCAGGGACGGTAGTCCTTGTCGGTGAGAGTCTTCACCTTGGCGACAGGCTCGTTGTCATAGATAGTCTTCATCTCACAGCCGCAAAAGGCTACCAGCGTCACGATGTGTTCCTGGTCGGGGTTCTTTTCCTGGGCACTCTTGATGGAACCGATGGTCTCATTCACGCCATCGATAGCCTGACGGGCGATACTACTCATCGAACCACTCTTGTCGAGGATAATCACGTTAAAAACTTTGGTCTTCATAATGCTACTAAATTTAAAAATGAATAATTCTGGTTGAATGCTCTTGGGGATATTTCCCGTTGACAATGCAAAATTACACCCGATTTCACCGCACCCCGAATTCCTGCAAGGTTGTAGTTTTTATTTGAGGACAACCCAGCTTCACACCTAAAAACAAGCAATAAATCCAATAAATCGCAAAAAACCGAAAACTGAAAACTGAAAACTGAAAACTTTATACTACTTTTGTAGGTTAATACATTTGCGACAGCTCAAATGAAAGTTAAAATCCATCACGAGGGCGAGAACATCCTGCTGATGTTGTTCTTGATTATAGTGGCAAGCGGTGCGCTAGCCTACAAGTTCTTTGACTACAAACCTGTAGCCTGGGGCTTGATCATTGTCATGACTATACTATTCCTGCTAGTGCTCAACTTCTTCAGGCTGCCACGACGCCACTTCGCTGGCGACAATAGTGACGGCACTGCAGTGGTGTCGAGTGTTGACGGCACTGTAGTAGCACTTGAAGAGGTCTATGAGGACGAATATCTGCACCGCAACTGCATCCAGTTGTCGGTGTTTATGACCATCTTCAACGTACATGCCAACTGGGTGCCCGTCAAGGGTATTATCACCTACTACAAGCACCACTCGGGCCGCTTCCTTGCTGCCAATCTGCCCAAATCCAGCAGCGACAATGAGCGCTCGACCATCGTCATCCGCACCTCTACTGGCGAGGAAATCCTTGTGCGCCAGATTGCAGGTGCCGTGGCTCGACGCATCGTCACCTACGTTGAACAGGGCGAAACGGTGGATATCAACGATTTCATCGGCTTTATCAAATTCGGCTCCAGGGTGGACATATTCTTGCCGCTTGACACTCAAACCATGGTAAAACTGGGTGACCGCACCTGGGGTGGCGAAACACTTGTGGCCCGTCTCAACAATAAAAAAGCAGAAAAACAATGAATGCGATACGCAACAATATTCCCAACGCCATCACCTCGTTAAATCTGCTGTTTGGCTGCATGGCTTGCATCTCGGCATTTAGCGGCCAAGAGATGTTGTGCAGTGGTATGAACGGCTATCATTGGGCATTCCTGCTCATCGCCATGTCGGCGGTAGCCGATTTCTTCGACGGCCTGGTGGCACGCTTGCTGCATGCCGTGAGTGCCATCGGTGCAGAACTGGACTCGCTTGCCGACCTGGTAAGTTTTGGACTCGCTCCCGCACTCATCCTCTATAACATGATGGTGGAACAGGGTGCAGGCGGATGGGCCGAGGTGGCCTTGCTGCTACCCGTATTCGGTGCGTTGCGCCTGGCGCGTTTCAATGTGGACACCAACCAAACAACGACTTTCACTGGTCTGCCCATACCTGCCAACGCCATTTTCTGGATAGGCTTCACGGCGTGGTATGCCGAGCATCCCGCCAATGTTTGGATTGTGGTGGCTCTGGTTGTTGTGCTGGCGTTGCTCATGGTGTGCAACCTGCGCATGTTTTCACTCAAAATGCACAACCTGTCGTCGCTCAAGCAGAATTGGGCACAATATTTGCAGGTAATCGCCACAGTAGCCTTTGTCGTGCTGATGGGTTTGCCAGGATTGGCTGCCGCCATCACCCTGTATGTGTTGCTATCCATCATTAAAAAAGAAAAGACCAACAACTAGAAACTAAATGGGCTTTCTGCTCTTCATATTACTCCTGTTGTTCCTGCTCGTGGGACTGCCCCTGATTAGGGGATGGCTCTACATGCAGAACATTCGACGTCGTGTCAACGAGTCCTTCCGTGGACGCCAGCAGCATGAACGTCCGCGCCGTGACAATGATGAAGAATACACCGAAACCGGTGAACGCAAAATCTTCACCAGCAACGAGGGCGAATATGCCGACTTTGAGGAAGTCAACGGCCCCATCATCGAGGAAACCACCTATACCAACGAGACACGCACTATCATCGAGGAGCAAATCACCGATGCCGAATACGAAGAAATATAGCACCTATAGAAACCTATAGATGCTATTTTTTTGATTACTAATCCCTTATTACAGTTTCAAGTCGTCCTCGCTCTTGGGTTGAGGGGGATAGTCGATGGTATAGTGCAGGCCACGGGACTCCTTGCGGTCCTTGGCTTGGCGGGTAATCAGGTAAGCCACGTTGATGATGTTGCGCAACTCACAGATGCGGCGCGAAACCTTACTGGTCTTGAACAGCCTTTCGGTCTCTTCATAGAGGATATCCAGACGGTTCCAAGCCCTGTCAAGACGCAGATTGCTGCGCACGATACCCACATAGGTTGACATGATCTCGCCCACCTCTTTCTCGCTTTGGCTGATGAGCACCATCTCCTCGGGGTGCGTTGTGCCGGCATCGTCCCAAGCGGGGATATCCTCACGCCAAGTGTATTCGTTGAGGTGTGTCATGGCATGCTTGGCCGCAGCATCGGCATATACAACTGCCTCAATCAATGAGTTGCTGGCCAATCGGTTACCGCCATGCAGTCCAGTGCATGAGCACTCACCAACAGCATAGAGGCGCTTGATGCTTGAGCAGGCATTCAGGTCCACCTTAATACCGCCACACATGTAATGCGCTGCAGGCACCACAGGGATATATTCCTTAGTGATATCGATGCCCAGATCCAGGCAATGCTTGTAAATATTGGGGAAGTGGTGCTTTGTCTCCTCAGCATCCTTGTGCGTCACATCCAGATAAACATGATCTTCACCACGCTGTTTCATCTCATTATCGATGGCGCGGGCCACCACGTCACGCGGAGCCAGCGACAGGCGCGGGTCATACTTGTGCATGAATTCCTCGCCCGCCAAGTTGCGCAACACGCCGCCGTAGCCACGCATAGCCTCAGTAATAAGGAAAGCAGGACGATCACCTGGGTGATAAAGCGTAGTGGGATGGAACTGCACAAATTCCATATCCTGCACCGTTCCCTTGGCACGATAGACCATGGCAATACCGTCACCCGTAGCCACCAGAGGATTGGAAGTGGAATGATATACTGAACCCACACCGCCAGTAGCCATGACAGTCACGCGAGAGAGGAATGTATCCACCTCGCCGGTCGTCTGGTTGAGGACATAGGCACCATAACACTCGATACCTGGTGTGCGGCGCGTCACGATTTTACCCAAATGGTGCTGAGTGAGGATTTCTACAGCAAAGTGGTCTTCAAAAACGTCGATATTGGGGTTGGCCTTGATGGTCTCGATAAGCGACACCTGGATTTCGTGGCCTGTGTTGTCGGCATGGTGCAGGATGCGGAACTCGCTGTGGCCGCCCTCGCGGTGCAGGTCAAACTCACCTTTCTCGTTCTTGTCAAAGTCCACGCCCCAGCGCAGCAATTCCTGAATCTGTTCAGGAGCCTCGGTAACCACCTTTTTCACGGCTTCGGGGTCGCTGAGCCAGTCACCCGCCACCATCGTGTCATGGATGTGCTTGTCGAAATTGTCCACCTCCAGGTTGGTCACGGTAGCCACACCACCTTGGGCAAGGTCGGTGTTGGCTTCTTCCATCTTGGACTTGCACACGAGGGCGACTTTTCCGGTTTATGCCACCTTGAGGGCAAAGCTCATACCAGCCACACCCGCGCCGCTAATGAGGTAATCATATTTGCGTACCATATTTCTTCTTTGTTAACTATAATCTAGATGCTCTAGATATTCCAGATCATCTAGACAACATTCAGGTTATTCTTTCTCGCCGTAGAGCAGGTCGCCGCAGTCGCCCAAACCAGGAACGATGTAGCTGTGCTCGTTGAGTTCATTGTCGATGTCACAGGTCCACAACGTGGTTATCTCATCTGGCAGGTGCTGGCGCACGGCCTCAATGGCCTTGGGCGTTGCCACCACACTGGCCACATGGATGTGGGCAGGATGCCCCTTGGTCACCAGTGCCTGATAAGCCAATTCCATCGAGGAACCTGTCGCCAACATCGGATCAACGATAACCAACGTCTTGTCGTCGAGACGCGGACTGGCGATATACTCGATGTGAACGACAAAGTCATCGGTCTTGGGGAAATACTTACGATAGGCCGACACAAAAGCGTTTTCAGCGCCATCAAAGTAGCTCAAGAAGCCCTCATGGAAAGGTAATCCGGCACGCAGGAGTGTAGCGAGCACAACATTGTCGTCCAGCACATTACACTGTTTCACTCCCAGCGGCGTGGTCACCCCAACGGTTTTATACTGCAGTTTCTTGGAAATTTCATAGGCCATGATTTGGCCCAGACGTTGGATGTTGGTGCGGAAACGCAAACGTTCCTGTTGCAAACTCTTGTCGCGGATTTCGCTCATGAACTGTCCCACCAGCGAATTGTTTTCACACAAGTTGATTACTTCCATATCTTTATTGATTATTAGTTAAATAGTCGTTAAGAAGGCGTTTGGCATTGTCGCGGTCAAGGGTCAGTTGATGCTTGAGCTCCTCAAGGCCGCACATCTTGAACTCCAACCGCAGGAAACTGATGAACTCCAACGCAATGTCCTCGCCGTAGATGTCGTCGTCAAAATCAAACAGGTTGACCTCGATGCTGAGCTGAGTGCCGTTATTGAGTGTGGGGCGGCGGCCAATATTCGTCATGCCTTGCAGGCAGTGGCCACCCACATGAGCCAGCACGGCATAAGCGCCATTGTGCGGCAACAACAGGCCGGGATCTATCTCACCCACGTTGGCGGTGGGGAAACCCAGTCCCCTGCCGTTGTGGAAACCATGCACCACCTTGCCCTTGAGGGTAAAGGGGCGACCCATGCAGTGCATTGCATCCACCACCCTGCCGGCAGCGATAAGCCCTCGGATGATGGTAGAACTCACCGGAGCATATTTACCCAAATACTCGGGCGCCTTGACCACCTTGACGCCCAACCACTCGCCGTGGCGGCAATAGTCCTCAAAGGTCTCTCCCTTGTTATGTCCAAAACGGTGATTGTAGCCTGTCACCAACACGCTCACGCCATAGCGGTCATGCAACAATTCGATAAACTGCGATGAATCCAGCCGCGACAACTCGGGGGTGAACTCCAGCGGCAGCAGCATATCGGGATTCAACGCCTCAATCTGGGCCAGTCGGTCCTCATGCGGCATGATGAGCCCGAAAGCCTCATCGGGGTGGAGGACCTGGCGGGGATGGTGCAGGAATGTTATCACCAGTGACTGTTTGCCCTGCTCAGTCGCTTTTTGTTTAAGGAAATCGACAAGTGTGACGTGTCCCAGATGAACTCCGTCAAACATGCCAATCGTGGCGACAGTGCTGCCCAGCGGCAGGCGGTCGTTCTCGCCTAATACTTTCATTCCAATAAATGCGCCTATAAAAAAGTGGATTCAATAAAAATCCACTCGTTTTCAATTATTAATCCAAATGTTCCTTGAGGATGCGCATGGTATCGTTGCACACGCGGATGAACATCTCGCGGTTCTTGAGCATCGTCGAGGTCTTCACCTGCCTGTCGCCCCCCGAAAACAGGTAACCGGTTTCCTTGCTCTCCAGGGCGCGCATGGTGGGCACCACGCCTGCCTCGGGACTGGGAATATTGCGGCTCAGGTAGTCAGGCACACGGTCCATCCAGCGCGACATGGCCAGAGCTCCGCTCTTCAACAGGCCGGGATTGACACAATTGACCGACACGCGGCGCGTTTTCATCACGCTCGACATATAAATCGAGAACAAGGTGAGTGCCAATTTGCTCTGGGCATAGGCACCCCACGGCGTGAAATGGGACACTGCCGGAAATTCATAGGGTAGCGACACAAAACGGCGTGAAACACTTGTGGACAGGATGATGTGTCCATCCTCCTCGATGAGGGGATAAACCTGCATCGACAGCAACACGGTGCTCAGGTAATTCACCTGAACAGCTTGCTCGAAACCATCCTCAGAAATCATGCTGCGGCGAGGCAACAGACCAGCGTTGTTGATAAGAGCGGCAACAGGACGGTTCAATGCCCGCAAACGCTTCACAAAGTCGTTGACTAATGCAAACGAGTTGAGATCCAGTTGCAGACATGTAATATCCTTGTTGCGCGTCACCTTGCGCAGTTGTGTGGCATAGTTCTCAGCTTTGGCTATGTCGCGGCTTGCCAGCAACACAGCTTTGCCTTGCTCGGCAAGTTTGCGCGTGATCACACTGCCCATGCTGTCGGTCGAGCCAGTGACGATATATAGAGGCTTTACCTCGGCATCCAATACTTGGTCTTTATCGGTCATCATATCGTTTTAGTTTTATGGTTCATTTGTTTCTAACCTGCAAAGATACAAAAGTTCGGAAATAACGCCTAATCCCAAGGCAAAAAAGACACAAAACACCCAAAAAACAAATAAAACGAATAAAACAGCATGGGAAACAGCCAGCAATTTTTATCTTTGCAAGAGAATAAAAATAGAACTATGGCAAAGAGAACAAGAAGAAAAGTGTTTTGGATTATCGGAGTTGTATGGCTCCTTGTGGCAGGCATGTTGTTCTGGTGTATGCGTCCGGCCAGGAATGCGATTCCCACGGTAACCGTCGGGTCGCTGGAACGGTTCCCGCAGTTCACCTCCCGGTTTATCCAGCCCCGTGACGTGGTCGTCTGGCTGCCAAAGGGTTACCAGACGGGTGATTCGTGCGATGTACTGTACGCTCACGACGGCAATATGCTCTTTGACGCCAAGGCGACATGGAACCGTCAGGAATGGCGTGTCGATGAGGTCATGGATAGCCTGATGCGAGCAGGAAAAATCAGGCCGTGCATCGTTGTGGGCATCTACAATACCGATGAACGAATTGCAGAATATCTCCCCACCAAAACGTTGCAGTATGTTGCTGAAGCGGACCGCAAAAAAGTGGACACGAAAAGACTTATCGCAGATGCCTACCTGCAATTCATTGTTGAGGAACTCAAACCATTTATCGACCAGCGCTTCAAGCCATTAACCTCACGTGAGCACACCTTCATGATGGGTTCCAGCATGGGCGGGCTGATTTCGCTGTATGCACTGTGCGAGTATCCGCAGGTTTTTGGCGGCGTGGCATGCCTCTCGTCCCACCTGTCGATGGCTCATGTGTCATTTAGTCTGAATAGCGAGGCGTGGGCTACAGGATTCCGTAATTATGTGGCTCAGCATTTGCCCGAGACCAATGGCAGTCTGATTTACATGGATCATGGCACCAAGGCCTTTGACAAAGCCTATAGCCAGTATCAGGAATTACTCGACACGGTCTTTCGTTCCAATGGCTGGGATGAGCAGCATTACAAAAGCCTCGTTTTTCAAGGGCATGGACACAACGAAACATTTTGGTCCAAAAGGCTTGACCATCCATTGCTCTTCTTGTTGGGGAAATAATCATTTATTCTTGCCCGTGCAGGCGAGTTAGTGTAACTTTGCACGGAGAAATGAAATTTGTCAAAACATGAACAGATATGTAACTGTTATCGGAGGCGTGAATTTGGACATTTCGGCGGCTTTGACAGCGCCATTTGTCCCTGCCGACTCGGTTCCAGGGCAGGTGACGCTGGGCTGCGGCGGTGTGGCACGCAACATCGCGCACAACCTGCGGTTGATGGGACATGAGGTGAAATTTGTGAGTGTATTCGGGGGCGAAACCTTCGGCGAGATGTGCTGGCACGAGTGCGGCAGCATTGGACTGGATCTCTCGCTGAGCGAACGCTGCAAGGGCATGCGCAATGGCATGTACCTGTGTGTCAACGACCAGACGGGCGACATGATAGCCGCTGTGGCTGATACCGATATCATCTCGCACATCACACCCGAATTCCTTGAGTCACGCATCGATGCTATCAACGCATCGGCAATGGTGATTGCAGATACCAACATCTCCACCAATACCCTCCAGTACCTCATCGACAATTGCACGGCACCGCTCATGGTCGATACCGTGAGTACAGCCAAGGCGCCCCGCATAGTCAAGGCGTTGCAACAGAGCTGCTCCAAGCGCCTGTTTTCATTAAAACTCAACTTGCAAGAGGCACAGGCAGTTACTGGTTGTAGCACCGCCAAGGATGCTGCCAACCATCTCACGGCAATGGGTATTTCACAGGTCTATATCACACTGGGCAGCGACGGTGTTTATTGCAGCGACGGAACTACACAAAAGAGTTTCAAGGCCATCCCAACGCGCATTATCAACACCACGGGTGCCGGTGATGCCTTCATTGCTGGCGTGGCCCATGCGCTGTTGTGCCAGACGCCATTCCCCGAATGCGCCCAAACCGGGCTGAAAGCAGCCCATGCCACCCTACTCTCCCTCCAGACCGTTAATCCCAACGTCATGATTTTTTTAGGCAATTTATCCTAAGTTCATCTAGAACATCTAGAAAAAACAGAGAGAATATGAACCAATACCTATCCATCTCACCCGAAGTGCAGCAAGCACTTAACGAAGGTCGTCCTGTAGTCGCCCTTGAATCAACGATTATCTCACATGGTATGCCCTATCCCCAGAATGTGGAAACGGCACTCAAAGTCGAGCAGACCATCCGCGACAATGGCGCTGTGCCAGCTACCATTGCCATCATCGGCGGGAAATTGAAAGCGGGTTGCACACCCGACGAGATTGAATATCTGGGCCATAAAGGTCAAGCAGTTACCAAAGCCTCGCGCCGAGACCTGCCTGTGCTCATCGCTCGCGGCGAAGACGGAGCAACCACCGTGACCACAACCATGATTATAGCAGCCATGGCTGGCATCAAGGTATTTGCCACTGGCGGCATTGGCGGTGTTCACCGCGGCGCCGAGACCACTATGGACATCAGTGCCGACCTGGAGGAACTCGCCATGACACCCGTCATGGTCATCTGCGCAGGAGCCAAGTCCATCCTTGACCTGGGCCTCACGCTGGAATACCTCGAGACAAAGGGTGTTCCCGTCATCGGTTATGGCACCGAGGAACTGCCCGCCTTTTATACCCGCCACAGTGGTTTTAAGGTGGACTACCGCATCGACAGCCCCGAGGAACTCGCTGCCGCCTTCCGTGCCAAACTCGACATGGGCCTGCAGGGCGGTATGCTAGTCACTAACCCTATCCCTGAGGAATTCTCCATGCCTGCTGAGGTCATCAACAAAGCTATTGATGAAGCCATTGACGAGGCTAACCGTCTAGGCATCCGTGGAAAAGAGACCACTCCTTTCCTGCTCGCCAAGGTCAAGGATCTCACTGGCGGCGACAGCCTCGCCAGCAACATCCAGCTGGTGCTCAACAACGCCCGCTTGGCGGCCAAAACCGCTGCCGCCCTTGCCTTATAACAGGCTGTAAAACTACAGGGGTATCAAGTATCCGCTCCTTTTTATCGGACTTGATACCCCCTTTTTTTATTTTTTCGCGAAAAATAGACCGTTGTTTTTATCTAAAATAGTACTTTTGTAGTTTGAAATTAAACGAAGTTTAATCCACGATAATACAGATTTACGATTATGAGATGTCAACATTGCGGACACGAGGTACCCGAGGGTTCAGTCTTTTGCAACCACTGCGGTTACCGTATGAGTAATGAGGTCACATGTAGTTATTGCCACGAACCCATGCCGGCAACATCAGTATTTTGCCCCCATTGTGGCAAGGCTGTGGACAATGCCATGAACGTGGCTTCGCGCGAAACCACAACCAAGGCTCAAAGCAATCCCCGCCCCACTACCTATAACGAGCAGCGCCAAGCGGCACAACGGCAAGCCGCTCAACGCCAAGCCAATGCATGGAAACAGCCTGAACCCGTCGAACCTGACGACGAGGACGACAACGAGAGTGGCGGCCGTTCCCACTTTGACCGCAATCTCATCATCGCCATCGTGTTGGCAGCACTTGCCATCGGACTATTGTCCTTACTCAAGCACTGTAACAGTCGTGAGAACGATCGATTGGAAGCACGTGCCGACAGTGCCGCCCTCATTGCCGAGAGCAGTCAAGACCCGATGGCTGTGCTCACTGCCGAGTTGAACCGCAACTCCTTTACCGACGACAAAGCCTATACCGGCTGTGCCGTGCGCTTTGCGAGCACCGACCCCGACACCCCCGAGCGCATCGTGGGTGTTACCTACAAGGAAGACACCGACAGGCCCTTCATCAAAGTTTATACACTTACCCGCGACGGTGCCCAGTGGAAGACCGAATTGGGACAGACCAAGTACTACGACGGGCGCAGCATCATCATGGACAACTCATCGCTCATTGCCGATGGCATGAATGTGCCCCGCGCCGTCACGGTCGATGGCAAACAGTGCCTCTACTTCGCTTTCCTCAACCACCTGAAAGGTGCCGGTGAAGGCAACAACGGCCGCGTAACGCTGGCCCTGTATGACATTGACGCTAAGAAGTTGACCACGTTGACCTATGACGGCCAAATCCGTTCCCGCACCGACGGTCGCCAGTATGTATATAGCCGCGGCCCTCTCGAGAGCACTAGCAGCAGCGAGCGCACCTTCTTGCGTCAGGAGGCTGCCAGCATCGGTGCCATCAAGGTAGCTACCCAGGAGGAGATTGACGCCGAGGAAGAAGCCAAGGCCAAGGAAGAAGAAGAAAAAGCCCTGGCTGGCGAGGAAAATGCCGATGCCAAGTGGGATCACGACAATGCCGAGAATCTGGACAAAATCAAAGAGGGTGAGGAAGTGAAAATGAAGCCCACCCAATATGACAAGCCCATCATCAACATGAAGGAAATCAAGGAGAAGCTCGAAAATGACCACTATCTCGTCTTCCTGGACACCAAGGGATCGGTAGTAGGCTTCAACAAGAGCAGCCGCAAGTACTTCACCATCTATGGTGGCAAGAACGGTACTGCAACAGGCATCAGTTTTAACGGCGACAACAACGTGCTCATCAAGACCGCTGGCGGCAACATCACCTATGACCTGGTGCATGACAAAGCCAAAAACGCCAACTAACAACAACTATTATGACTCCTGAGCGTCGTTATTACTTTTGGTTCTTTTTCAAGCTGGACCTCATTATCGTGGGGTTGCTCACCCTGCTGTGGTGGCTCAATAACGTCGTGTATGCAGTCTAACCATCCATCAACTAGAAACTAGGGACTAGAAACTATAATATGGCTGTAACAGTAAAAGAAATCCAACCCACCAAGCGCAACCTGCTCAAGTTTGTACACTTTCCCATCGATGTCATCTATCGCGACAGCAAGTATTATGTGCCGCCTTTGGTGACCGACGAGGTGAACACCCTGCGCCCTGACAAGAATCCCGCATTCGATTTCTGCGAGGCCGCTTATTTCCTGGCTTACCGCGACGGGAAAATCGTAGGTCGCATCGCAGGCATCATCAACCATGTGGTCAACGAGCGAACCAGCAAGAAAGAGGCACGCTTCAGCTACATCGACTTCATCGACGATGACGAGGTTGTGGATGCACTCATCAATGCCGTGACCAAGTGGGGCAAATCCAAGGGCATGGAGCACTTGACCGGTCCCTTGGGCTTCACCGACATGGACCCCGAGGGTTTGCTCATCGAGGGCTTTGACCGCGTGGGCACAACGGGAGCGGTATATAGCCACGCCTATTATCACAAGCAACTGGAGCGCCTGGGATTTGTCAAAGATGTTGACTGGTTGGAGTTCCTGATCACCATTCCCAAAGAGGTGCCCGAGAAGATGGCCCGCATCGCCAAGCTCATGAGCGAGCGCCTCAACCTGACAACCATCAAATATACCGACCGCAAACAGTTGGTCAAAGACTATGGCGATGCTATCTTCAAGCTGATCAATGTGGCCTATGACGAGCTGTTCGGCTACTCGCCGCTCACCGACAAGCAGATCAAGCACTACATCAAGATGTACCTGCCCTTCCTGCCGCTTGATGACCTGTCGATGGTTATCGAGAAGGAGACGCGTGAGCTCATTGCTGTGGGCATCACCATACCCTCGATGTCCGAGGCACTCATTAAGAATCGCGGCCGCCTGTTCCCCATGGGCTGGAAACCTCTGCTTGATGCATTCAAGCACAACGACGTGGTGGACCTCATGCTCATCGCTGTCAAGCCCGAGTACCAGAACAAGGGTGTGAATTCGCTCATCTTCAACGACCTGATTACCGTCTTCAACAAGCATGGCTACACACATGCTGAGAGCAACCATGAGCTGGAGCTTAACACCAAGGTGCTGCAACAGTGGGATTATTTCGAGACCGAACAGCACAAGCGCCGCCGCGCCTATACAAAAGAAATTTAAAAACTAAAAAACAATACATCATCATGGACGAGAAAATTCAAGTTATCAGCAAGTATGCCCTTGAGGGCTTGAACGCACAGGCACTGGAAAACGCAGCCCTTGCCGCCAAGCAGACACTGGAAAGCGGCTCAGGTGCCGGCAACGATTTCCTGGGCTGGCTCCATCTGCCCAGTAGCATCGATGAGCAGCAACTGCAGGCCATCGAGCAGACGGCAGCCATCCTGCGTCAGGAGTGCGAGTATGTCATCACCATCGGCATCGGTGGCAGCTACCTGGGTGCCAAAGCCGTTATCGAGGCCCTGAGTGACCACTTTGCCGCCTACAAGAGCGGTAACGGTCCCAAGGTATTATTTGCCGGCAACAACATTGGCGAGGATTACCTCTATGACCTGATGGACCTGGTGCGCGGACACAAGTTTGGTATCATCGTCATCTCCAAGTCAGGCACTACGACCGAGCCCGCTATCGCATTCCGCCTATTCAAGGAG
>JAEEGL014963931.1_pt1 | contig 22846 bp, 12 predicted proteins | sample 9134231 | NCBI WGS metagenome assembly JAEEGL01 (sample SAMN16246548, study PRJNA631951) | gut metagenome | biome: gut microbiome; feature: rumen; material: fiber-attached | host: Bos | place: Iran: Karaj | collected 2018-10 | reverse complement strand
TCCAGGCCCAGCTGCGCCAGCTTGCAGCGGATGTGCATGGCGTTGGCCCGGTTGGAGCGCTTTTTCACCTCCAGCAGGTTGTATTGGCTGAGGGCGTCCTCCACGTCCAGGTTCCCGTCGGAGAAGATGTCGGAATAGACCAGGTGGACGTTCCGGGCAAGGCCCTCCAGGGGAGACTTTACCAGGTTTTCATAGCTGTAGACAGACTCCGTCCTGCCGAAGGGGATGAGGCCGTAGCTGACGCGGCGGGCATCCTTGCTGTCAGAGGTCCGAAGGCGCGCGATGATCCGGTCCTTGTCCGCGGACCGGCTGTAGACGAAGATCTCGGGAGACCGGCCGTAGGCAGGATCCCAGAGGCGGTAGGCCCGCCGCAGCCGGAGGCCCAGCTCGATGTTCTCATCGTCGCTGCCGGCCTGGATCACCACATAGGTGGCGTCGGGGCAATGCTCGCGCAGCGTCTGCTCCAGCTCCAGGCTGTCGGAGCAGTTGTGGAAAAAGATCCGATACCGGCCGCCGGGGGCCAGGGCGGGATAGCGGGCGCAGAAGTCCGACCGGTCCCGCTCGATGTCCGTCCCGGCCACATGGATCTCCATTTCATAGCCGTCCATCTGGCCGTACCAGACCGCGGCCCGGAGCAGGGCCCGGTTCACGTCGCCGAAGCCCGCCAGGACCATGCGGATCCGGCCGTTTTCGGCGCTGCGGAAGAGGGGATGGGCCTGCAGCAGGGCGTAGGCGATCTCCTCGCTCTCGTTGAGGATCCGGATGTCCATCTCCCCCTTGGGGGCGGAGTCGATGACGGTGTCGCAGTCCGGCAGCTCGGAGCGGATGAAGATGTGGGTGTGCTTTTGGACCTCCGGGCGGCACTCGCTGACGGTGCGGATGAGGCTCAGCGCGTCGTTGAGGTTGCCGTCCCGGTCTTCGCCCAGGCAGAACAGCCAGGTCTGCTTTGCCTTGCGGCGGAGCTTCAGCTCGGTGATCGGGTCGGCATGGAACACGAAGCGTTCCCGGCGCAGATCGGATCCCTGGTCCGGCTTCTCCCGGACGTTGGCGAAGACGACGTCGCATTTCCGGCCGCAGGCGCTGCGGATGCTGCGGGCAAGGCCCTCCGCGGCGGGGTTCCATTCGGAAAAAACATAGACCGGACGGCGGCGGAGATTGATGAGGAAGAGCTGGAAGCTGGCATAGCAGCGCAGCAAAATGGTATAGGCAGCCAGAGCGGAGATCGCCGGCAGCAGCACATGGGCCAGGCCCAGAACGATCACAAAGCACTGGCGGAAGAACTCGCTGTGGACCTGCGTCGTGATGGTTTCATAGTAATCCAGGTAGCCCGAGTCCAGGGTGATCATCCGAAGGACGTTGAGCAGAGCGCCGAAGATCGCGGCCGCCGGATCGTACTCCGTGAAAAAGATCGGGAGATAGATCACAAAGGAGGCCGCCAGCAGAAACAGCAGCACCACGCCGACCCGCAGCTCGCCGTAGGCCCGCCGCAGCGCAACGCGCAGGGCTGCGGCAAACAGGAGCAGGGTCAAAAAAAAGCAGATATACCAGATCATATCGGCTCCTATCGTTGTCCCCGTACCCGTCCGCAGCATCGGACGGGTACGGGGCACTTTCATGTTTTCTTACGGAGCGCAGAGCGCCCACTGCCCCGGGCGGATCGGACCGAAAGGGGGCCTTCTCCGCCGCAGGCGGGTCAAAGCGGTTTGTTTTTGTCGGTGAACGGCGTGGGCCGGCTGCCCAGAGAGGTGGTCATGGACAGCGGGTACTTGGTGGCGTACCTGCAGAAGCCGCGGCCGTATTCGTCGTTCCGGCAGCGGGTGATGATCTCCTCCCGCTTGGCGGTGGCGGGCTCGCCGATGAGATAGGCGTACTGGATCTCCGACCACTTGGCCATGCCCTCGTAGATCTCCAGCTCATCGGCCTTGCCATAAGCGGAGGAGATGGCCCTGGCGTCCCAGTTCAGGTACTGCCAGATATGGGTCATCTCGTGGGCCATGGTCATGATGGACTGCAGACGAGGCGCGCCGTTTTCGATGAGGATCTGATAGCCCTTGCCGTCCTTGATGGCCACGCCCAGGACGCGGCCGTCGGCGTTGCCCGTGGGCACAAAGGTCTTGCCCAGCTTCCGGTGCAGCTTCTTGGCGTTGACCATCTGCACGTGGATGGGGACGTTGATCCGCGCGCCGTAGAAGGATGCCAGGTTGCGGTGGACGTCCCGGTAGAGGGCCTGGAACTCCGCCGCGGTCTTGACCGCGGTCTTGCCGCAGGACATGCAGCGCTCACGGCCGTCGGAAAGGCGCTCGTACTCGTTGCCGATGAGCTCACAGCCGCAGAAGTCGCAGTAGCTGGCGCCGGCCCGGTTGGGTACGAAGCTCCTCTCGATCCGCTCGGCGATGCCCTTGTTGATCCGGGCCTGGGTCAGGGCGGTGTTGCCGTAGCCCATGGCGCGCAGGAGCTCCAGGGTGCCGGCCAGATTCAGCTGCGCAGGCACCTCCGTGCCGCCGTAGAGCAGATAGTACCGCTGGTGATAGGGCTTGCGCTTCAGCTCGGACACGGGAGAGACGGTCTGCTCGGGCTCGAACTCCACCACGTCGCCCCCCTCGGTGTTCACCTGCGTGGGCGCGTCGGGCTCGGCGGGCTCCGGGGCAGGCTCCTGCTCGTCAAAGAGCATCCGTCTGCCGCCGCCCACGCTCATCAGCGTGGGGAAGCCGTCCTCGCTGGTCTGCTCGGGCTCCGCGGTCAGCGGCTGCTGAGAGTCGGGGATAAAGGGCTCAGCCGGCTGCTCGGGCGTCTGCGGCTCAGGCTGCTGGGGCAGAGGCTCGGCGGCCTCCGTTGGTTCGGGCGCGGCGGGCTCCGTCAGAAGCTCAGTCGGCTCGCCGGACGCGGGCACAGCCGCAAGCGGCGGCTCAGAGGCAGGGATTTCAGGCGCAGCGGTCTGCGCGGGAGCCTGCGGCTCAGGCTGCTGGGGCAGAGGCTCGGCAGGCTGCTCCGGCTGGGGAGCCGGCAGCGGCTCGCCGTTCTTTTTGCGGGCCTTTTCTTCCTTCCTGCGCTGCTTCTCGGCCTGTTTTTCGGCCTTTCTGCGGGCTTTCTCCGCCTGCTTTTCGGCCTTTTCGGCGGCCCGGTCCCGCTTGCCGTCCGCGGTGGGCGCGGCGGGCGGTACCGCTCCCGGAGCGGGAGCGCCGTCTTCGGGGACGCCGGTCTCCGGCACGGGCTCGCCTGCCGCGCCGGGCTCCTGCGTCGGAGTCTGCGCGCCTTCGGCGCCCTGCGGTTTCTTGGGCTCCTTCTTCTTCCGGCCGAAGAGCCTGCGGAAGAAGTTGGCGATGGCCCGACCGATGCGCTTGAAGAAGTTGCCGATGGCGATCAGCATGCGGATGAACCAGCAGCGCTTCTTTTTGGGCGCCTCCTCCGTGACCTGCGGCGTGTAGGGATACTCTCCCGCCTGCTCAGGCGGCGGATTCAGGCTCTTTTCCAGGGCCTCGGCGTGCCACTGCAGATAGTCGCTGACGATGGCGAAGATCCGGTTGAGATTGCGGCGCACGGCCTCCAGAAGGCCGACGTCCAGCTGGCTGTCCTCCAGGATGTAGATGCAGCCGCCTTCCTCGCCGCAGTCGAGGCTGTAGCTCAGAGGCATCTCCGCCTCGCCCGGCGTCACCGCGCAGATGAAGCCCTGGTTCTCTGCGAAGAGGGTGCGGAAAACCTCGTTGAAGAGGAGGGTCACGGTACGGTAGATCTCCGGGGTGGGATTCAGGGCCGCGGGCAGCTCGATGCGAAGCACCTGCTTGTTGCGGTATTCCCGCACGGGGACGCCGTTGACCTCCACAAGATGGCCGTGGGCAAAGTCGTTGTAGTCCGGCAGCTCCCAGAAGGCGCCGGTCTCCACCTTGAGGTCGGCAAACTGCCGGGTGACCTTCATGCCGGAGATATCCAGCCGATCGCCCATGGTCTGCGAATCCCGGCAGCCGGAGAGGGTGTAGCGGCGAACCTGGCGGTAGCAGGGCCTTCCGTTGATGTGGTCGGCCGCACGGCGCACCATGATCCGGCCGTCGGAGGTGGCCCGGAGCATCTCGTAGTACTTGCCGCCCAGGGTGAAGAACTGGCCGGGCAGGTATTTCTGGAAGACCTGGCCCCGGAGCTCGTTGCCCAGGTACAGCTGTTCGCCCTGCTCGTCCTCGGCGATGTAGCCGGCGTTCTCCAGGTCGGAGACGACGGTCCGGATGAACTGCTCATTGCGGATGTGATAGGTGTTCTCCACCTTGCCGGTCTCGATGCAGTACTTCCGCTTCAGCTCCACCAGATCCTTGGTGAAGCGGACGGGCGCACCCTTGATCTGGAAGATCATACACTCCTCGCCCTCGCCGGTGCGGGGAATGTCCTCCGAGTGGAAGCTGGCGCAGAGGGCGTGCCAGAAGCTGTCCAAAGGCCGGTCCGTATCCAGGCCCACCAGCAGCATCTCGCTGCGGATCTCATCCTCTAAGACATAGCCGGCTGCCATGCGAAGGCACAGCCGCAGCACCACGTTGCGCTCGGTGTGGGCGTAGTCCGCCACGATGTAGGGGATGGCCTTGGGGTCGGTGTTGAAGATCCCGCTGTTCTCCGCCATGTAGTCCCGGAGCAGATAGGCCTGGGAGATGACGTTCACAAAGCCCTGACCCCCGGCGCGGGTGGAGAAGGCGCGGCGGATCTCGAACATGTTGAAGGACTCGTCCTCCACCACCATGTAGTGGTTCTCCTCGGTCCTGGCGTTCCAGAGGTTGTGGGTGGTATGGAAGTATTCATCCATGCCCTCCTGGACCGTGGGCCGATCGGCGTAGTTGAGCAGATCATAGTAGTACTGCTTGGAGATCCAGTGCATGTCCGTCACCGGGAAGGCGTCGCCGCCGAACCAGTCGGCCCGCTTGGCCTGGTTTTTCAGGCCCGCGAAGGCCAGCTCCGTGCCCACGCCCAGATAACGGGAGATGTTGGGCAGCAGCCGGTGCTGCAGCAGATCCTCGTCCGGGTTCCAGCACATGTAGGAGGACAGGCCCTGGGGCTTGTTGGTGGCGGAGACCTCGGTGAGGCTGGTCATGAGGATGTGGGACAGGGCGTCCACCAGACCGTCGCAGTTCTTGTCGGTGGAGCAGTAGGTCACCTGCTTGTCCTCCGCGCGGCAGTAGCGGACCAGAGAGTTCAGGCCCACCTGGGCGGTGGTGACCAGACGCGAGGGCTCCACCAGCACCACGAACTCCACCTTGGCGAAGAAGTCACGGTTGGCTTCGTGCATCTGCAGATCGTGCACGTCGGAACGGGTGATGATGCCCACGTCCAGATCCTGGGCCGTCTTGCCCAGCACGCCGATGCGCCACATGGTGGGCAGGTTCGTGACGGCCATCAGGCCCTCCGTACACCACTGCTCGATATCCTGCTCCGTTTCATGCCGGCCCAGGACGATGAGGGTCTTCTGGTGCCGGAGCATGGCGCGGTTCATGGGATAGAAGATGTAGGGGATCAGATCGTAGTAGAAGGGATTGTTGAACAGGACGCTCCTGCCGCAGAGCAGATCCCGGCCGGTGTTCAGGTAGTTCTGGTCCAGAACCAGGCCCTGGCCCACCTTGCGGCGCATGAATTTGCCGTAGGCCTCCAGCATGGGATCGTCGCTGTCCTCCAGGTCGGCCAGAAGCTCGTCGTTGCTCCGGACCCGGCCGGTATCGGCCACGACCTGGGTGTCCTCGGCGGCCAGCTTGTCGCCGAAGAGGCGGCGCAGGGCGTCGCGCATGTTGCGGAAATCCGTTCCGTCCACCAGCTCGGCTTCCACGCCCTCGAACTCCGTCTCCATCTCCTTCCTGGTCAGACCGCCCAGGAAGAAGCAGATCTCACCCAGCACGATCACGCAGAAGACGGGGAAGAAGATCCCCGTGAGCCTGCCCGTGCGGAAGAGCCACAAGGACACCAGCGAGACGATGCAGGTCAGAACGACGGCGGTGATGTAGGCCGTCTTGAGGAAGGTGCGGGCCTGGGCATAGTGCTTGCGCAGGTACCACTGCTCCTGTTCCGGCTCGTGGTCGTAGAAGATCCCGGCGACCTTTTCGTACAGCCTGCGGCCCGGCTTGCAGATCCGCTTGAGGAAGACCAGCAGGAGCTTCTTCAGGATGATGTGGACCAGCAGGAACAGGACGTTCTCCAGATAGAAGAGGATGTGGACGATGGGCACCCGGCTGAGCAGGTTGTCCAGGGATCCTGACCAGCTCTTCAGCAGGTCGCCCACGCCGGAGAGCTTGCCGTCGGCAAGGCCGGAGACCCAGCCCGCCGCGGAGTTGAGCGCGTTGGGCAGGGCCCGCAGCAGATACTCCAGCCAGCCGTGGATCTTGTTGAGCAGGAGCAGGATCAGGACGCAGTAGAGGAAGGCGAAGACCGGCATGAGATACTGCCGGCTGCGCAGCTCCTTCTTGAGGTTCGCCCGCATGTTGAGGAAGGCGAAGAGCACGAAGGGGATCAGGGGGAGGACGATCTTGAGGATCCGAAGCAGGGTCTCAATCATACAGCTCCTCCCTTCTCAGCACAACGGCGTTGACAAAGCTCACCGGGAGCGTGATGTAGCTGCCGGATTCCACGAACTCCACGCGGCGGCTCTCGGATTCGTTATAGGGCATGGGATAGTGGAAATCCACGGTGCGGGTGAACTCATAGTCGTAGGGCTCGGTATCGGCGCCGTTGGTGGGGTACTTTCCGGTGATGAAGCGGCCGAAGGTATCCTCCAGGGCGGCCCGGGTGGCCCGGATGTCGCCGATGTGCTTGCGCAGGATCCGGATCTCCCGGGTCCCGGCGGGCTCGTTGCGGCGGCAGTAGTTCAGCGTGGAATAGCCCCGCATAACATTGCAGGCCCGGCTGAGATAGGAGGAATACTGCAGCATGCCGTCGTTGATCTCGCCCTGGATCCCGGCCATGGTCCGGTTATAGTCCCGGACGCCCCTGCGCAGGGTCCTGCGCAGGAAGAACAGGCAGATGTAACAGACCAGGGCAAAGAGCGCCACTGTGCCGAGGATCAGCAGCAGGGCCGTGAGCAGGCTGTCAGACCGCTCGGCGTTGTTGAAGATCGCCGGCAGGAAGCCGATGAGCACCAGCAGCAGGGCTGTGAGGCCCAGGCCCACCGTGATCTTGCGGGTCATGCGGGTCTCCAGGATGTCCCGGACCTTCCGGTCCTCCTGCTTCAGCCTTTCGTCGAAGGCAGAGGTGTCGTAGACCCCGGGGGTCTCGATGCCGATCATGCGCAGCTCCTCGGAGCTGATGTGCTCCTGGATGTCCTCCAGCTGGAACTCGTTGAGCAGCAGCGCCTTGTCCACGTCCGCCTCATTCATCTGCCGCAGGTCCCCCGTGGCGCGCTTGAGGGCGCGGCGGGGCTGCTTGAGATACTTGCGCAGGGTCCGCTGGGAGGTCTGATACTGCTCCTTCCAGACGTATTCCTCAGGCTCGGGGCAGTCGGCGGAGAGGCTGAAGGCCTCCGGATGGGCGTAGAGCTCCTGCTGCCTGACCTCCCGGTCCGGCACCACGGGCACCAGCACGCTGCCGCAGAAGATGGAGGCGGCCTGCTGATCGCTCAGCCGCTCCTGCCGCAGCTGCTTGAGATCGTTGATGCGGCGCTCCAGATTCTCCGCGGTGGCGTTGAGCTTGGCCTCGTACCCGGACAGGAGCCGGTCGAGGGCGTCGTTGTCATTGATGCAGTCCAGCCGGTAGAGGATGCCGGCGCGGGCCATGCCGCCCTCCAGCTCGTGTCCGGCCAGGATCAGGGTCGCGTACAGAAAACGAAGATAGTCAAACGTATAGTTCTGGTGGTTCTTCGGAAGGATGTCAAAGACAAAATAGCGCATTTTGTCAAAGTACATGTTCCGGTCGCCGAATTTGGAATAGTGAAGATCCACGTGGGGGACCCAGGACGTGGGGATGTCGTAGGCCTCGTTTTGGTAGGTCCGGCGCGCGATGCAGTAGACCTCCGCGGGCAGGGTGATGGAAAGCCGTTCCGTACCCAGGATCTCCTGGCGCAGCTCCTGCTTTTTGTTGTACTCGGCCAGATACTCCTGGAACTCCGGGTCGTCCGCGGCGCGGTTGATGCCGGAGGTGACCATGGGGCTCTGGCACAGAGCGGTCACAAGCCTGGTCAGGGCGTTGCGGGAGGCCTGCTCATAGGCGCTGAATTTGGCCTTTTTGAGCGCAGCCAGATACTGATCGAGCCGCTTGTTGAGGATCTTTCCCTCCACGTCGGTGATCTCGCTGAGATCCATGGCCTTGGCCTTGCCGGAGGGTTCCTCCTGGGTGGGCTCGGGCATGGGCGCCTTGTCGAATTCCCGGACAGGCGGATGATACTCCACAAGATCGAAGGGGTTCTTTCGGTCGATCCCCGCCTCAGTGGCAACAATGAGGGCGCGCCACCGATCCCGGCGGCGGACCGTCTGCTCCAGCGTGGGCACGCAGTCGCGAATCGTCTCTTCTTCGGGCAGCCATTGGCAGAACGCTACGTTATTTCGGTCGATAAAGGGGCTGAGAAAGGTGGAATTCTCCCGGATCTGGTCCAGGTGTTCCTTTTCCGCGATCACAACCGTAAACAAGTCGATTCACCTCCGTTGCCCCGGCCCGCTCCGAGCGGGCCGGGGGTCGTCGCAGGCTGCGTTCAGCGGATCTTGGCTCTCATGTCCTCCAGCTTCTGCTCCAGATCATCGGGCTCCGGATCCTGGGTCAGAACATTCTTGATCTTCCGGTAGATGATATCCACCACCGGGTTGTCGGCCAGAGGCAGATTCGCGTTGAGAAGCTCGCAGTTGGGGTAGTTCTCGATGAAGAGGTTGAACTGCTCCAGCAGCTCGTCGCAGAGGATGAAGCGGGCGTCCTCGGGCTTCTCCCAGGTGTAGATCTCGTCGGACAGGGTCTTGATGACGGCCTCCACCAGGGCGGAGATCTCATCGTCGTAGCGGCGGTTGTTGGGGAGGGTGTTGTAGTAGGTCATGGGGATCTCAAACAGAGAGGCCACGTTCTCGTGGTAACCCTCGGCGCTGAGACGGAAGCTCTTGAGGTCGCTGTAGAAGACGGTGTCCTTGTAGTTGGCGTTGCGGACGGAGTCCTTTCTGCGGCGCTTGGCGCGGACCACGTCGATGTCCTCCACCACCGCGGAGGAGATGTACAGGGCGTCCAGGATCTCGAAGATCTCGTCGCAGAGGGTGCCGTTGGAGACGATGAGGTCCAGATACCGCTCGTCGGAGTTCTCATAGCGGTAGACGCGCTTCTTGCCGGCGCTGGCGGACAGGCGGCGGAAGGTGATGGCCTTGTGCAGCAGGCCGTAGATCATGGCCTGGTGGATCTTCATCATCTGGCGGTTCTGGAAGCCGAAGTCCAGCTCCGGCATGACGGCGATGGAATCCCAGCGCTTGTCGATGTGGGTGGAGATCATGGTGTCCTTGGTGGAGTCGGGGCCGATGTTGCGGGCATAGGAGATATAGGCGTTGTGGTACAGGCCCGCGCTCCGGGCGCCGGTCTCGGTGGCGTTGTAGCAGGCGAACTTCTTCAGCTTGTCCGGGGTGATGTTGTACAGGGCGTTGAAGAAGTGGAGCTCATACCGGGACACGGAGTTGACGGCGCTCTTGTTGCTGACGTCCAGCAGATCGTCCACGCGGTAGTTGCGCATCTCCTTGAGGGACTCGTTGTAGGCGCAGCACTGCACCATGCGGGACTCCTCGTTGCGGATGCTCTGGATGCCGGGGGCGGCCAGGCGGATGCCCTTGGCGACCATCTTGCGGATATAGTTCTCGTTGTCCTTGTGGGTGACCTGGTCGAAGATCTTTTCGCCCTTGTCGTCGGCGCCCTGCTGCTCGCGCATCTTGAGGCGGGCCTTCAGGCGGTTCTCCATGGCGATGGCTTCGATGATGTTGAGGTCGATGGTGTCGCAGTTGGTCTTGACGCTGTCGAGGAAGTAGCCCAGGATGATCTTGTCGAAGATGTCGATGCGCTTGTCCTCTTCCACGATGTCGGCGTTGCGGATCTCCCGGTCGAACTTCACGTTCTCCTTGACGGCGTCGAAGATCTTGGCGTTGAGCTCGGACGAGAGCATGGCGCCCTCGGCGCTCTGGTTCTTGGTGGAGCGGGCCAGCTCCTCCAGCATATCCTTGCTGGAGCAGACGTTCAGGATGGAGTCGCCCTTGATGAACTTGAGCTCGTCGATGATGTCGTCCCGCTTGCGCTCCAGGGCGGCGACCTTGTCGGTGAAGGTGGCGTAGAACTTCTCGTAGGCCTTGCACAGCTCCTTGACGTACTCGGAGCCCTGCTTGTAGGCCTCCTGCTCGGCCAGCGTGTTGCAGTAGTCGACGATAGCCTGATAGTAGCCCATGCAGTGCTTGTTCAGGTCATTGTGGTAGGCCTCGTTGTACTTGTTGTCCAGCACGGCGGCCTCGGCCTCTGCAAAGGAGTCGAAGTTGGCCTCCTTCTCTTTTCTGGACTTGTTGACGTCGAAGATGTTGGGCTGGTCCGCGTCGGGGCCGTAGAGGGCCAGATCCTCGCGCAGGTTCATGAGTCTGCCGTTGGTGCTCAGAACGCGCTTGTCGAACTCCGTCTTGACCATGTAGAGCATGTAGCGGGCGGCGTTGGGATGGCAAACCTCGCCGTAGGAGTTCTTCAGCAGGAACTCGAGGGTGTGGGGCAGGCGGGCGTTGATGGTCTTGGTGTCGTTCATGAAGATGGCCTCGGCGGCGCTTTCGGCCGTCTTCTTGGCGTTCATGTTCACCGCGGCCTCAAAGCTCCGCAGCAGGCTCAGGCTGTCGGGGGCCTTGCCCAGGTTGGAGGAGTTGTTCTGGTAGTCGACCTTGGACTTCAGATGGTTGGCGGCGTTCATGGTGCCGGCGATCATGCTGTTTTCGTTGACGCTCTTGTGCATCTGGTCGGCCAGAGACTTGAAATACAGGTTGGCGCGCTTCTTGGCGTCGGTGAGGAACTTGGCGCGCAGGTCCTTGGAGAAGCTGTCGGTGGCGTTGAGCAGGGTGGCGTTGTAGACCTCCTCCAGCTTGGGCGCCTCGGACTGGGACAGGCCCTTCTTCCGGGCTTCGGCGGACTTGATGGCGAACTCGTTGTCGTACTTGGACCACTTGGCCGCCTCGCCCTGGCCGCCGATGCTCTCCATGGCCCAGCCGTAGGAGATGAACTCGGCGATGCGCTCATAGGGATAGCGGATGATGCCCGCGCCGATGCCGCCGAAGCGGTTGCGGCCCATGTTGCCGGGGTTGGACATCTCCTTGATGATGTTGTCCTCCACGGAGAAGGCGTTCTTCTGCATGGGGCCGATGTTCTGCTCATAGAGGGCCTGGGCCGCCTGGGCCTCGTACTGCTTGATGTTGACGAGGGTGTTGTCCTCGGAGTTCTGGCCGTCCAGCAGGAAGCAGAAATCGCAGGGCAGCAGGGCCAGGGACTTCCGCTCGTTGGTGCCGGCCACGGGCACGTCGATGTGCAGATCGCGGTAGCGCTTGAACTCGCCTTCAATGTCGCAGAAGCCGGAGCCCTTCATCATGAAGGCGTTGATCTCCTTGATGGTGGCGTAGGCGTTGCGGCGCTGGCTGTCCCGCTCGACGGAGGACTTGATGACGCTGTCCAGGGTCTCGGGCAGGAGGATCATGGCACGGACGATGGTGCCGGTCTGGGGGTACTTGTTCTTGATGTAGTCGCGGATGAACATGGACAGCGGCAGAACGATGCCGGAGCCGGTGCCGCCGGAGGCGGTGGAGACGATGGCCACGCGCATGGCCTGCTTCAGCTTTCTGCCGTCCTTCCGGAACAGCTCGTCGATGGCGTCGTACAGCGGGGCGATCTTGCCGGTCTTGATGGTGGCGTTCAGAGCCAGCCGGGAAATGGCGCGAACCTGACCGGCGCCCTCGGAGACGGTCTTGTCATACATGACCGCGTTCTTGGGGAACCAGTTGCGCAGGGCGTCCAGATCGTAGTCGAGATAGTCGCCCACGGTCTGGGTGGTGGAGGTCTGCACGGCATAGATGTGCGCCTTGCTGTTCTCCACGGTGGACAGGTCGTTCACGTTGGTGTCAAGGCAGACGAAGCTGATGTTCTCCACCTCGCCGGGCTGGCACAGCTCCGCCACGCGCTTGACGATCCGGCAGCCGGTGCCGCCGACGCCCACGAACAAAGTCGGGGCATCGACAATGTTGTCCTTCAGGTTTTCATTTTTCATAAGTTGACCTCCCATAATGATGACTTGCTGTATTTTCAGTTTTTTGCTTACGATTTCAGGCGCTTCCGCTTACTGGAAGTGCAGGTTGCACGACAGGCTCACGTCCACCGTGCCGCCGGAATCATCCATGACCTCGGCCAGCACCGTAATGCGGCCGTCGTTGCCCAGCAGGACCCGGGGATTCTCCTCGGGAGAGGCGGGGCTGAGGATCGGCTTGTGGTTCTCGTCCCAGAGGCTGGTGACGCCGGCCATGCGGACGGTGTTGACCCCCAGGCTGGAGTTGAGCTTGATCCGCATGACGGTGAGCGAGCCGGTGTTCCGCTTGAGCCTGCAGCGCAGGACCTTCCAGCGGGTATCGGAGGCCTCCAGATTCATGTTGATGCTGCACTTGGCCAGCGGATTCGTGGGCGAGGTGGGAGAGTTGATGGAGATCCGGCCGAAGCGCTTGCCGCCGTCGTGGAAGTTGGCGGAGGCCTCGCCCTTGACCTCTTCGCCGTCCACCATGAAGTTGGTGTTGGCGACGTTGATCCGCTTGGGCAGGATCTTGCGGCTCATGATGTACCAGATCAGCAGGGCCAGCAGCAGCAGGCCCAGCAGCCACAGCAGGATCACCAGCCATGCCGGCAGCAGCCGCACGCTGAGCTCTGCCTCCGCCGTGGCACGGGCGTCCTGACCCAGCTGGTTTTTGGTGGTGGCCTGGACCGAGAGCAGATAGTCGCCGGTGGCCGCGCCGTCGCCATTGGCCCGGAGGATCAGCCGGGAATTGGCCGCGTCCTTTTCTACCTCTACGGGGATGGTGTTCCCTTCGCCGTCCAGGGTGACGATATGGTTCAGGGCGTTCATCTCCGCCTCGGTCAGCGGATTGCCGCCCATGCGGAGGTTCACGTAGAAGACGCTGTTCGAGAGCTCGGAGCGGGTGTAGCCGCCGCTCTTGGGCAGGACCAGGTCGGCACTGAGCCCCGTCACGTCGTTTTCGATGAAGAAGTCCTTGGAAGCCGAGGCCTCGGCGGTATCGGTCTTCTCCGGGGCGTAGGCGGCCTTGACCGTCATGATGAAGCCGCCGTCGTCGGTGTCCTCGGGATGGGCCGGATCGGGGTAGGCCAGGCTGATGAGAACGCAGTCGTTTTCCACCCGGAGGGAGTAGGCCAGCTTCCTTCCGCCGAAGTCCGGCGTCAGTTCGACCTGCCCCAGCTGGTTGCCGATGAGCGGCTCGTCGTTGTAGGTCAGGCGGATCTCAAAGGGCTCCTCCTCGGTGATCTTGGACAGGTGATAGTTGTCCTGCCCGCCGGAGAGCTGCATGGCGAGGGTGCCCGCCGGGTTGTTGTGGATGTCGATCGGGCCGCCCCAGGGGAAGTCGAAGTCGGAGCCGCGCTTGGTGATGTGGTAGTCCTTGAGGAAGTCCGCGGTGATATGGTCGAGCTCCAGGACGTCGCCGGCCTCCAGCGGGATCTTCACCTCGCCGCCGGCTCCCGTGCCGGTGACCTTGATGTGCTCGCCGTTGAGGATATACTCCAGCTCGTAGTCGGCGTTGCCCCCCAGAAGGCTCATATCGGCAGGCTCCCCGGTCACGCCGTCGAGCAGACCGTACTGAAGCGTATATTCGCCGGGGATCAGATCGTCCGCGGATTCCACCGGCTTGCCCTCGGGGTTGATGAGCACGGGCTTGATGTCCACGTTGGGCTCGTAGTAGATCTCCAGCTTGGTCTGCCGGCCGTCGAAGCTCAGCTGATAGGGCGTGTCGCTGGCGGGAACGTCCTCAAAGACCTTGATGACGCCCTGCAGCGTGGTATCCGTTTGGAAATCGTAATGGATGTGCTGCCCGTCGGTGGTCATAAAGTCGCCGCAGCCCCGTTCGCCGTAGTGCGGCGTCAGCTCGGAAAGCGCGCTGAAGCTCTTGCCGTTTCCGGTCAGCTGCACGTTGGAGATGTCCGGTCCCTGGATGAAGACGAAGACCTTGTTCATGGACAGCGGGAGGGACAGGTCCTTGCTGGCATTGGGCAGGGCGTCGCGGCCGAAGACGATGTTGCACATATCCGTCAGGTTCTTGGGCACGTCCTCGCTGCGCTCGGCCTTGACTTCCTTGTACATGAACTCGCCCGTTTTGCTGAGGCCCGGCATGGCGGCGCGCTGGCCGATGCCGAGGTAGAGCACGTTCATGGAGCGGTTGAAGCCGCTCAGCTTTTCGTTGAGGGCGGCCTCCGTGTTGGGCAGGTCGTTGTTGTCCTCGTCCATAAAGGTCTCGCCGTCGGTCAGCACGATGAGCCACTGCTCACCCGGCGCCGAGCGCAGTCCGTCATAGGCGGCCTGGAGGGAGGACAGAGGCGTATCCTGGGGGATCGGCGTGTAGATGCTGCGGATCACCTTTGCCTCGGAGGGATCGCTGATCTTCAGCGGATTGTCCAGGTTGAAGGTGCCCTTGTCCGTTTCGATGTCCCACATGGGATAGATCCACAGCGTGTCGCCTTCGTTCATCATGGAGGCGAAGACCTCCATGGCGTAGATCGCCTGGCACCATGCCATTCCGGATTTGCCGCGGTTGTTGGAATACATGGAGCCGGAGTTGTCGAAGACGATGGCGATGCTGCGCTGGGGCGGTTTGTCCTTGGTGGCGCTGGCCTGGACGTTGTCGCCGAAGGCCGGGACCGCCAGCAGGCCCAGCAGCAGAACTGCCGTGAGCAGAATGCAGATGGTTTTTTTCATTGGCTTCCCTACTTTCCTGTGAGGTCCGTTTGACGCCGCCCTTGCATCAGGGTCGGCATGCCCATTTTCCGACCGATTATACCTTGTATTATATCAGCCAAGCCGCCAAAAAGCAACAAAAAAACAGGTATACCGGCAAAGTTTTCGTGCAATTTTATATTAAATCGGAATAACGCGAAAAAAGCGCGGCGCGGACCCTGTTCGGTCCGCGCCGCGCTTGAGGCTGTCAAAGAACGTCAAATTGAGATTTATCGCGCCGTAGGGGCCGATGTGGGCATCGGCCCCTACGATGGAACCAGACAAATCCCAATTGCATACGAAAGCCGGGTCCCGCGGACTGCTGCCGTGGGACCCGGTGGTGGTACATTTGGATTATTCGCCGTCGTCCTCGTCGAACTCGAACTCCAGCGTTTCGCCGCACTCGGGGCAGGGCATGGAGCCCTTCAGGAGCTCCTCCTCCGTCAGGTGCTGCACCTCGCCGCACTTGGGGCACTTGACCTCGTAAACGGGGTCCTCGTCGAAGTCGAAGTCGTCGTCGCCGAGATCGTAATCCTCGTCGAACTCGTCGTCGTCATAGTCCTCGAAGTCGTCGTCCTCATCCTCATCGTCCATGAGGTATTCGTCGATGGCGTCCAGGTTCTCTTCGATCTCGTCGAGCTCGTCGGAAACGGCGATGGCGTTGTCCTCCAGGTCGTCAACGGAGACCGCCATGTCCTGGAGCAGGTCCACCACAGCCTTCAACAGGCGGTTCTCGTCTTTCTCGGTGTCGAGCTTGATGCCGTCCATCAGGCCCTTGAGGTATGCGGCTTTTTCAGAGAGTGTCATGGCAGGATGCTCCTTTCTTCTTTTGCAGCAATGATTTGTCGGGCGGGATCAGCCCTTGGCGCGGCCCATGTATTCGCCGGTGCGGGTGTCGATCTGGATGACGTCTCCCTCGTTAATGAACAGGGGGATCTTGACCTCGGCGCCGGTCTCGACAGTGCCGGGCTTCAGGGTGTTGGTGGCGGTGTTGCCGGCCAGGCCCGGCTCGGTGTGGGTGACCTCGAGGAACACGAAGTTGGGGCACTCAACGCCGAAGACGTTGCCCTTGTAGGACAGCAGGGTGCACTCCTCGTTTTCCTTGACGAACTTGAAGGCGTCGGGCAGGACGTCCTTGCCCAGGGGGACCATGTCGAAGGTCTCGTTGTCCATGAAGTAGTACAGATCGCCGTCGTTGTAGGAGTAGGCCATCTTTCTGCGCTCGACAAAGGCTTCCTCAAACTTGGCGGTGGGGTTGAAGGAGGTCTCGGTCACGCCGCCGGTGATGATGTTTCTCATCTTGGTGCGGACAAAAGCCGCGCCCTTGCCGGGCTTGACGTGCTGGAACTCCACGACCTGAAAAATCTTGCCGTCCATCTCAAAGGTCTTGCCGTTTCTGAAATCACCAGCGGTAATGGTTGCCATATATGTTTCCTCCAAAATCCTTAGAATATACAGGGTTTCTGCCGTTCCGGCTTTTTTACTGGTATAGTATACTACATGATATTTGATTTTGCAAGCATTTTATTTCCCGCGCTGCGGGGAATTGAAGGGCCGTGCCGCCGGCCGGGCAAGGCAAACCCCGGCCGCCTTTGGAGACAGCCGGGGTCTCTGCGAAAAACGCTTACAGAGCGGAATAGCCGAAGCTGTTGACCAGTGCGTCCAGACGTCTGCCGGCCTTGCAGTAGGGGCAGTCGCGGTAGTCGTAGCTGGCGTAGTCGGACAGGTCCCGGATGTCATAGACGGAGTGGACCAGAATGCCCGCGGTCTCGGGCACGGTGCTGTACAGGGCGGCAATGCCGGCGGGCTCTCCGCCGTAGTAGCGGATGGCCTCGATGGAACGGTTGGCGGTGAAGCCTGTGGTAACGCTGGCCATCAGGATCAGGACGCGCTTGTCCCGGATCAGGGGCTGGGCGTTGTCCCGGAAGATAATCTGGCTGTTGGCGTTGTATTCCGGCTCCAGCACACAGATATCCCGGTGGTCGTTGACGCCGCGGCGATCAGACACCAGCTCCCTGGCAAGACAGGTACCGATGACGGCGGTGCCGTCGAGGCAGAGGATGGTGTCAACGAGATCGGTGCGATATTTTTTCGCCAGCTCCTTGGCCACGTCGATGGCCTCGTTCAGCCGGGTTTTGTGGGCGGAGATGTCGATGTAGTAGTTGATGTGGCTGTGGTTGGTGGCAAAGTGACCGCGGGCCACGCGAAGCGGCACATTTCCTCTCTTGATGGGCAGTTCACGGATCTCGATCATGGTACAGTCCTCCTTTTCGGTATTACTGTTATTATTGTAACTCCTATCATCCTGATTTGTCAAGAGTTTCTGCCTTTGGATTGACAAAAAAACGGATAACCGCTATAATACAGACGAGATTATATCATTGATTGGAGGCGCTTTTTCTATGTCGACTGAAACGATCCTGCAGTTGGTAGGTTATTTTTCCACGCTGCTGGTGCTGATTTCCTTCCTTATGACCTCCGTGGTGAAGCTCCGGCTGGTGAACCTGGTGGGCTCGGGGATTTTTGTGGTCTTTGCGATCCTGACGAAGTCCTATCCCACGGCCATCATGAACCTGGGGATCTGCGCCATCAATATCTATTTCCTGATCCGCCTGGCAAAATCCAAAAGCCTGACGACATGTCTGCCCATTGAGCGGGACAATGCCTATCTGAAGGAGTTCCTGAAGCTCTACCGGGAGGACATCCGCGCCTATTTCCCGGACTTTGATCCGGAGCAGACGGAGGCGGACACGGCTTACTTCGTCTATTACGATATGAACCCTGTGGGGCTGATTATGGGCAGACGCAAAGAGGACGGAGCGCTGGACATCAGCCTGGATTACACCACCCCCAAGTATCGGGACGCCTCCGTGGGCCGCTATCTCTATCCCCGGCTGCTGGAGGAGGAGGGCTTCACGGCCCTGGAGCTTCGGGGCGCCTCTGAGAAGCATGAGAAATATCTGCGAAAGATCGGCTTCTGCAGAGAAGGCGACAGCTACAAGCTGACGAAGCAGGAGCTTGCCCTGTGAAGCTGCTCTATGCGGAGGACGAGCGCGGCCTTTCTGAGGCTGTGGTGGACGTTCTGCTGTACCACAAGTATCGGGTGGACGCGGTCTATGACGGCCAGGAGGCCCTGGATTACGCGGAAAATGACCGTTACGACGGCATCATCCTGGACGTGATGATGCCCCAAAAGAGCGGCCTGGAGGTACTGAAGGCGCTCCGGGCCCGAGGGGACAAGACCCCGATCCTCCTTCTGACCGCCAAGGCCGAGGTGGAGGACCGGATTCAGGGCCTGGATCTGGGGGCCGACGACTATCTGCCCAAGCCCTTTGCCATGGGAGAGCTGCTGGCACGGATCCGGGCCATGCTCCGCCGACGGGAGGAATTCACGCCCGATCTGCTGCAGCTGGGGAACCTGAGCCTGGACCGCCGGAGCTATACCCTCAGCGTGGGCGAGAAGCACCTGCTGCTGCCCAAGCTGGAATACCAGATCATGGAGCTTTTCCTGCTGAACCGGGGCGTCTATCTCTCCACCGAGGATATTCTGGTGAAGGTCTGGGGCTATGACACCGAGGCCGAGCTGGGGATTGTCTGGGTCTATATCTCCTATCTGCGCAAGAAGCTTGCCGGCCTTGGCGCCAACGTCGTCATCCGGGCCAAGCGGAACATCGGCTATACGCTGGAAGTGAAATCATGATCCGAACGCTGAAACGAAAATTCATTCGGTCCGCCATGATCGCCGTGACGGTCCTGCTGGTGGTCCTGCTGGGTGCGGTGAACGTCGTCAACGCCTGGACCACAGCCCGGGACACCGAACGCCTGCTGGAAGAGCTGGTGCAGATGGAGGTCCAGGGCCGCCCCGAGCTGCCCCCCGGGGAGAGCTTTCCGACAGGGGAGGAGCTGCCGGGCCCGCCGGAGGGCGAAGACCGGCCCCAGCGGGAGGAGAGGCCTCGGGGCTTTCTGGGCACCGTTTTCACCGACAATGACCGGATGGCCGCCGTCTACGTCTCCGTCCGGGTGAAAGACGGGGCTGTGACAAACGCCGACGTCAGCCGGATCTCCGACCTCAGCGAGGCGGAGGCCGCAGCCCTGGCCGCGGAAGTGATCGCCCGGGGCGAGACCGCGGGCAGAGAGGGCAGCTTCCGCTTCGCCTCCGTCGCGGATCGGGACGGCGAGCGGGTCTACGTGTTTCTGGAGAACTCCGCCCGTCGGAACGCGGTGCTGCGGGTGGCGATCCTTTCCGCCTTGGCGGGGCTGGGCGGATGGCTGTTGATGCTGGGCCTGGTGATCCTGCTGGCAAAGCGGACCATTGCCCCCGTCGCGGAAAATATGGACCGACAGCGTCAGTTCGTTACCGACGCGGGTCATGAGCTCAAGACGCCTCTGGCCATCATCCAGGCCAACACCGAGGCCATGGAGCTGATCGTCGGCGAGAACAAGTGGAGCCGCAACATCAAGGCCCAAGCCGCCCGGCTGACGGAGCTGACGCAAAATCTGCTGACGCTGGCCCGGGCGGAGGAGGCCCCCGCCGCAGGCAGCTTCGTGCCGGTGGATCTTACCGGGCTGACGGAAAAGAGCGTTCAGATGTTCCAGACCTCCCTGGAGCAGAAGCAGCTGCGGCTGGAGGCGGAGCTGGACCCCGGCGTTACGGTTCCGGGCAGCGAGGCCCAGCTGGGAAATCTCTGCTCCATCCTTCTTGACAACGCCGTGAAGTATGCCTCCGAGGGCTCCGCGCTGCGGCTGCGGCTGCGGGCGGGGGAGCGGAGCTGCACGCTCCGGCTGGAAAACCGTTGTGACAAGCTGCCGGACTGCCCGCCGGAGCGGCTCTTTGACCGCTTCTACCGGGGCGACTCCGCCCGGACCCAGAGCGGCGGCGGCTTCGGCATCGGCCTCTCCGCCGCCCGGGTCATTGCCCTCCGGCACCGGGGCCGCCTGGAGGCGGAATACCCTGCAGAGGACAGGATCGCCTTCACCGTGACCCTGCCAGCCGCGGCCCGGGAGGACCGGGCATAGAACAACCTGAAAGGATGAGATCTCATGCGCAAACGCCTGCTCACTTTGCTGCTCTGCGCCGCCCTGCTGCTGACGCTGGGCGGCTGCGCCGAGCTGTCCCTGCTGCCCACCGGCCTTCAGACGGAGCCCGGTGAAAGCGCCGCGCCCACGGAGACCGGGGACAGCGCTCCGCTTCCTGCCCCCGACTTTCCCGAACAGAGCTTCAGCTTCCTGAAGGACACGATGTACGTGGGCCTCGACGACGGGGTGCTGGAGATCGTTTCCGACAGCGGCTATTTCCGCTGGGGGGAGGATCTGCCGATGCTGTCCGAAAGCGGCGTCAGCCAGGATAACACCACGGCCCGCCCGGAGTTCTACAAGGACGGCGGCTATACGTATTACTACTACGCCGACGGGGTGCTGACGCCCCAGAACGAGTGGAGTTTCTACCATGCCTGCTCCCGGGACGGCAGGATCGCCATTGCCCGCCCGGAGGGCGAGGAAAACGTCTCGGTGATCCTGCGGGACGGCGTGGTTACGGAGCGGCTGGAGGCCGGCGGCACCGACTACGTCATGTCCCCCGGAGGCAGCGCGGCGCTGTTTCTGAGCTATCCCACCCAGAACGGAAACGAGCCTGTCGCCATGCTCTGGCAGGAGGGCAAGGGCCTGACGGAGTTGGGGAAAAAGCTTTACCCCGTGGCCGTCGCGGACAACGCGGAATACGTCTATCTTCGGTCCACGGGTCCCTCCGGCCCCCTGCTGGTCCAGCGGGGCGCCGATCAGGCGAGCGCCCGGATGGTCCAGCTCCGCTGGGTGGATGGGCTGGTGGTCTTCAACCAGGACTACTCGGAGGTCATCGCCGCCGGGGAGCGCTTCGCTTATTGGTCCGTCCAAGGCCGGGAGTCCGTCCAGGTCCCGGCGGACGCCGTCCACCTGGTGCTGCCGGACAAGGCGCTGGGCAAGCCCCTGGGAGAATCCTGGAGCGGAGAGCGCTGCTTTGGCGTCAGCAGCTTCCAGGATACGCTTTTCATTGACTATACCACGGATCACTGGACCCTGCGCCGCCTGCACATGGCCGCCGACGGCAGCGTCGGCGCCGACGTTTTGAGCGAGGCGCTGGATTGGGATGACGTGAAGCTCTCCGCCGACGGCGGCGCGGCCGCATGGCGCAGCGGAAAGACCATCTATTGGATGCCGGTCTCTCCCGCTGACCGCCGGGAGAACTGCCGGCCCGTCCCGATCTGCGAGGGCTTCGACTCCCCGAACGGCTTTGCCATCTCCGCCGACGGTATGACCGTGTACTACGTCAGCGAGGAGGGCCTGCAGGTCTGGCGCGACGGGGAGACCGTGCAGATCGTTGCCCGGGGAGACTACGGCGTCTTCTATCCGGTGGGCAACGCCGTCTTCTACGTGAAGGATCGGAAGCTGTACGGCTGGAACGGCACAGTCTCCCGCTGCCTCACTGAGGAGCTGCCCTGGGTGCGCGTCGAAGGCTCTACCAACGAATTCCTGCTCTTTTCCTCCGCGGACTACGCCCTCTTCCGGGTGGGCGACGAGCTGCGGATCGATCCTGTTCCCTGATGACCGTACGAAGGGCCGGATCTCTGTGCTTGCCGCACAGGGATCCGGCCCTTTTCTTTTGCGCTTTTTTGCCTTGTCAGTTGCCTTCCATATCCATCTCGGCCCAGTTGAGGTACACGATCTCGCCTGCCGCGTTGGTCTTCACCACGGCGGGACAGCCCCCCCGGGCAAAGACCGAGACAGGATAGCCCAGCTCCGCATCGGCGGCCACGGGATAGCGGGCGGCGATGCGGCTGCCGACGGCCAGCGTGAAGTCCACGGGGGAGATCTCCGTGATCCACAGGGCTGTGCCGCCATCGGTCACCTGCCAGACGATCCCGCAGAACTCGGCGTCACAGTTGGGCGCACTGCCCTCGGCGTCGGGGTCATAGCTCCCCTTCACCAGCATAGCGTCATAGATCTCGGGAAAGGAAGCGAAAGTATCCGCGTCGTAGATGATGTTGGTCAGGAGCAGACGGTCGGTGCCGGCGCAGCTGGCCCAGCCCTGGATCCAGTAGTCACCGAAGGCGCCGGGCGCTCCGCCCTCCTCCAGGGTGAAGCTGATCCGGTCCGGAAGAGCGCCCTCCTCCGCGAAATAGTGCTCCAGCTTCCAGGATCCCTGGAACCGGACGCCGTCCGTCTGGCGGATGGCGTAGAAGCTGCCGTCCTCCAGCAGCTGGATGGAGATGCCGGGGATACCGGTGATCTCCGGGCTGTCTACGGCGTCCTCCTCGGCGGGGAAATAGCTCCAGACACCGATCAGGAAGTCCCGCAGAGCTGCCGCATCCTCGAAGTCCAGTGAATCAGCCCCCGGCGCCTCCGGCGCCTCGGTGGGTTCCGCGGTCTGCGCTGCCGTCGTTTCCGCAGGCGCTTCGGGAGACGGGTCCGTGGGCGTTTCGGGAAGCGGCTCGGTGGGCACTTCGCTCTGGGGCGTGGGGGCTTCCGTCTCGCTGACAGAGGCCGGAGCCTCCGTCAGGACTGCGGAGGAGGGCTCCGTGGGTTCCGTTGTGGGCGTCGTCTCGCCACTGCAGGCGCTGAGACCCCACAACAGAAGGAGCGCTGCCAGCAGGCAAATACAAGCTCGATGTATGTTCATGGCTGTTTTCCTCTGCTTTCGCCGGCGGAGCTCAGCGCTTCATGGAGACGGCCTTGCGGCATTTTTCAGCCAGGACCTCGGGGGTGAGGCCGAAGTGCTCGAGGACGGCGTTGGCGGTGCCGCTGCGGCCGAAGGTATCGTTGACGCCGTGACGGATCACGGGAACGGGGCAGTTCTCCGCCAGCAGCTCAGCCACCGCGCCGCCCAGGCCGCCCAGGACGGAGGCCTCCTCGGAGGTAACGACGGCGCCGGTCTCCTTAGCCACCTTCAGCACCAGCTCCTCGTCCAGG
>JAEEGL014718115.1_pt1 | contig 22847 bp, 19 predicted proteins | sample 9134231 | NCBI WGS metagenome assembly JAEEGL01 (sample SAMN16246548, study PRJNA631951) | gut metagenome | biome: gut microbiome; feature: rumen; material: fiber-attached | host: Bos | place: Iran: Karaj | collected 2018-10 | reverse complement strand
GAATCAATTTCTTCTCCTTTAAACTCACCACTTGAAGCATAATACACACCTTTATTAGTAACCCAAGAAGAATTAGTAAAATATGCTAGTCCAAGAGAATCACTAAGAAGATCACTACCCATAAATAATCTAGAATCATATTCTATTCCAAACAAATTATATATAGTAGGAATAATATCTGTAGGCATACCTACTTTATCAATTTTAACATTCTTCATTTTACTATTATAAATAATCAAGTTGTTTTTATTAACGCTTACAACACTATCTCTTTTATAAGTAGAAACCTCATTAATTTCATTTAAAGTCAAATTATATGGGTAATGATCTGCAACTAACACTATGACAGTATTATCTAATTTATTAGCTTCTTTTAATTTACTTAATAAATGTTCTAAAGCCCTATCTAATTCTATTTGTGTAGCAATATAGCCACGAACATTTTCAGAATAAGGTAAATCCTTTACCAAAGACTTATTCTTAGCAGCCATTGAATTTTCAGAAAAACTATAATAAAAATGTCCAGATACAGTCATATAATAAGCCATAAATTTATCACTATTTATGTAATCCGATACTGTAGCATCCATCATTTCAATATCTGATTGCGGCCAAACATTACAATTAATAATCTTCTCCATACCATTATAACAACCCTTAAAATTATCAAAGCCTTGACTCTTTAAATAAATATTCCTATCTTGAAATACATAACTATTATTATGATAAGCAAACGTATTATAGTTAAGATTTTTAAATATATTACCAATTCCATATGGATAAGAATTACTACCACTTCTCCACCTAGATAATATCGATGTATCAGCATATAAACCAGTCAAAGCACCAAATTCTCCCCCAATAGTGCTAGCATTATTAGAACTATAAAAATTAGTAAATGTAAAACCATTATTAATAAGTTTATATAATGTAGGAGTTAATTCCTGAGACACAGCAATTTCACTAAAACTTTCTGCTACTATAAATATTAAATTATAATCACGAAACATTCCCGTATATTTATTCTTTTTAGTACCCATAGTACTATTAATGTAATCACTAATTTGATTATTAGGTAATTCTATATCTAAAGTATTATATTCATAATCAAATAAACCATTATCTTCTTCAATTAATTTAGATTCATCAACAACCTTAACTTCCTCTTTAAAACCAAATATATTTCTTTCTATATCAAGTATTGAAGCATTAATAACTCCTAATCTCTCAATATTAAGAGCATTATTATTTATCTTAAAATATAATCTATAAGTAGAATTATCTTCCTTTCCTTGAATAATTATATTAAAAGAATATATTAGTATTGATATAACCAACAATATTAATAAAAATATTATATTTCTTTTCTTCTTTACTACTTGATTATTATTTTTCTTATTAAGAGTAATTATTATTAAAGGAACAAATAACAATATTATAAAATAGAAGTTTTGAAGTATTGATAGAACCGTGTTCCATCCAAATTGTAATGCTTGATCAGATATTTTAAATAAAGAAACACTAAAATTTGTTTTAAACACTTTATTAAATATATAATAAATGCTATACCAAAAAGGCAAAATACTATATATAATATAAGTAATTATCTTATTGACCTTATCATTAAACAAACTAGTTAACATTGTAACTATAATACTATTAATAAAAGTAAATAACACTATATTAATAATACTCACTCTAAGATAACTGCTATAAGTAAATAATCCATACAAAAATTCTAAGTATAGAAGAAATACAAAATTTTTAAATAACTTCTTAAACATAATTACCTCTTTTTATTCTTTATATAATTTATAAAACTCATCCATTACATCATTAAACATCATTAAAGCACTATCGACAACTTTCCTATCCATAACATCAACTTTTGTAAGCTTCAATGAATCTACAGGATTTAATGTTCTTCCACAACTTAAGAATTTAATATAATCTATGCTCTTTATACTGCCATTTGAAAGACCATTGACTATATAACAAGCCACAGATAAACCAATAGCATATTTATATACATAAAAATCATAATAGAAATGTGGTATTCTTTCCCATTCATATTTTATTTCTTCATCAATAAATACATCATTGCCAAAATATTCTTTATTTAATTCATAATATTTATCACATAGTATATCACTAGTTAATGGTAAATCATCTTCAATATTCTTATAGATATCTCTCTCAAACTCAGCAAACATTGTTTGTCTATAAATAGTAGCCCTATATAGTTCCATGAGTTTATCTAAAATAGCTAACTTTTCTTCTTTATTCTTACTATGCTTTAACATATACTTAGCTAGTAACAATTCATTCACAGTAGATGCCACTTCTGCCACAAAAATAGCATAATCACCATATTGATAAGGATTACATTTTCTAGCATAATAACTATGCATAGAATGTCCAAGTTCATGAATTAAAGTGGACATATCATTATATTTATCTTGATAATTTAAAAGTATGTATGGATATGTATCATAAGCCCCAGAGGAGTATCCCCCAGTCCTCTTATGAGGAGTAGGATATACATCTATCCAATTCTCTATACCAAATTTTAAAGTATTAACATAGTCAGTTCCAAATATACCTAATACATCAATAACAATTTTTTTAGCATCTTCATATCCATATTTTTTATTAGAACCTCCTACTAAAGGAGCATATACATCATATAAATGTAATTCAGATACACCAAGTATCTCCTTTTTCATTTTATAGTATTTATGAATAACATTCATATTCTTATGAACAGATTCTATTAAATTATCATATATTTTAGTATCTAGTTCATCCTTATATAAACTAGCTTCTATTCTACTAGAATATTTTTTTACTCTAGCTAAAGTAGCGTTTTCTTTTATATTAGAACTAATTAATGAAGCATATACATTTTTATATTGTTTATATACACTATATAAATTCTTAAAAGCATACTCTCTAATATCTCTATTATCACTTTCTATATATAAACTATAAGTGCTATTATCTAATTTATATTCCTTATCTAAAACCCTAAATGAAGGAAAAATCATATCACAATCTTTAAATAATTCATAAGTATCATAATTATTGCCTAACATCTTACCAATATCTGATAATAACTTTTCTTCTTTATCACTAAGCAAATGACTCTTATATCGATATAACTTATCTATCATTATCTTATATTCTAATAACTTTGGGTTCTCTTTATAAAAACAATTTAATTCACTTTTCTTTAATCTAAGTATTTTAGTATCAATAAAATAAGATGATTTACTATATACATGATATAAATTCATTACTCTTTCTCTTAAAGCTATACTATCAGTATTAGAAGTATCTATATCACTAAGTAAATTAGCATAAGCATATAACTTTTCTAAAACTCTAGATGTATCCATAGATAACTCTAACATCGAATATAAACTCTTACTATCTAACTTGATATTCTTATATTCTCTTATCTTTTTAGAATTATTTACTACTAAATCATAATCACGATTAAATTCTTCGGTACTACTATATATTTTACTTAAATTCCATTTATACTTCTTGTCAATATTTTCTCTTTTCATAGTATCCTCCAATACAATTATACAACATATTTTAATGAAAAGCAAAAGTTTACAAACCGTTTATTTTATTGACTTTGTAGGAGGTTCTATATATAATTACAAAAGAGTATTTAAGCAGTTAGTGTCTACCTCATTTCATTCTTATGAATAGAAAGGAGGTTTGATAGAATGAAAACACGAGAATATCACATTCAAGTTTTAAAATATACTTCTATCATCTTAGTACTTCTATTAGCCATAATAGTAGTAATAAAAAAATGACACCAGTCATAATTGACTAATGTCTACAAACAACTTTGAGGTAGACATTCAATTACTTGAATGCTCTCATTTTATTATATGATAATTCCCTCTCCATATACATTATATAATATTTATATAATTAATTCAAGCATTTAAACAAAAAAGACTTAATGCTTAAACATTAAATCTAAAATGACATATATCACCATCTTGCATTATATATTCTTTACCTTCTAGTCTCATTTTTCCTAATTCTCTAACTTTATTTTCAGACCCAGAGATAATTAAGTCATCATATGACATAACTTCTGCACGAATAAATCCCTTCTGAAAATCCGTATGAATAATACCAGCACATTCAGGAGCCTTCATTCCTTTTCTAAAAGTCCATGCTCTAACTTCGTCCGAACCAACAGTAAAATATGTAGCCAAGCCAAGTAATGAATAAGTCTTTTTAACCAATTGATCCAAACCACTCTCTGGTATACCTAGCTCTAATAAAAATTCATTCTTCTCATCATCTGATAATTCCGCTAATTCACTTTCTATCTTAGCACTTATCATAACACATTCATTACCTTCACTTCTAGCATATTCTGACACTTTACTAACGTATTCATTACCACCATTATGAATATCTATTTCACTAACATTAGCTACGTAAATAATAGGCTTTAAAGTAATAAAATTAAATGAAGAAATAATTTCTAATTCATCTTCTGATAAATTCATTTTACGAATAGGAATATTACTTTCTAAAGATTCTTTTATTTTTAACATAAGTTCATATTCCATAATCTCTTTTTTATCTTTAGACATCTGCGCTTTCTTACCTATCTTATTTATTCTATTATCTACTATTTCTAAGTCTGATAATATAAGTTCTATATTAATTACTTCAATATCTCTAATAGGATCTACTGAATTATCCACATGAATAATTTTACCATCATCAAAACATCTAACTACTTCTACAATAGCGTCCACTTCTCTTATGTGTGATAAGAATTTATTACCTAATCCCTCTCCTTGACTAGCACCTTTTACTAATCCTGCTATATCAGTAAACTCATATGTGGTAGGAATAATTCTTTCAGGATTATACATACTAACTAATTTTTCCATTCTAATATCAGGAACAGTAACCACTCCAACATTAGGATCAATCGTAGCAAATGGATAATTAGCAGCTAAAATATTCTTTTTACAAATAGCATTAAATAAAGTGCTCTTACCTACATTAGGTAAACCAACTATACCTGCTTTTAAACTCATTTCTTCACTTCCAATCAAGTTGTATTATAACATTTTATTAATAAAAATAAAAGACCTAGAATAATCTAAGTCTATAACATAACACCCGTGTGCAAACCTATTGGAATTCCAATTATATAAAATGCCAATACAATTAACAACCATAATACAGTAAAACCGATAGTATAAGGTAACATCAATGACATTGCATTAGATAATGTAATAAGTTTTCTTTTCCTATTATATATCTGAATAAAACCTATTAATATAACAAAATACGTAAAGAATGGTGTAATACCTTTCATTGAACTATCAGCTGCCCTAAATACTACCGCAGCAAATTCAGGTGTAAAAGATGATTGCATAAACATAGGTACCATTACCGGGGATAATATTGCCCACTTTGTACTAGCAGCAGGAACAAAAAATGAAGATATAATAATAATTAAAAAACTAAATATTATTAACATTAATCCACTTAATTGTAATTTTGATAACAAATCTGATAAGAACACAACAATAAACACACCAATATTGGTTTGCTTAAATATCAAACAAAATTGTGCTGCAAAGAATATTAATACCAATAATGATGAAAACTCTGATAAATAATAACTCATACCATCAACTAAATCACGATTATTCTTTATCGTCTTCATCCTAGCACCATATACCAAACCGGCCAACGCCATTAAACAAGAAAAAATAAATACAGAACCTTGGTTAAAATATGAATTATCTCCAAAAAGTTGAGCAACATATGGTTTATCCTTTAAATATAAAAGTAAAGCTGAGAATGGTAATCCAGGTATAATACAATATATTAAAACTATTGAAACAACTAATAATGATAGCAAAGCTATTATAACACCTTTCTTTTCCTTATTAGTAAGCTCACGTGACATATCTTCTACTTCTTCCTCAGGTATAGTATATTTTCCCAATTTAGGAACAATATGCTTTTCTGTAATGATCATACCCAAATAAGCTATCAAAAATGTTGCAATAATTGTAAAAATTATATTACCATGCATATTAACTATATAATTTTGATCTAATATTCTAGTAGCATTTTGAGTATAACTATACATAATATTATCCAAACCATTTGCTACAATATTAGCTCCATAACCAAATGTAATACCAGCAAAAGCTGCACAGATACCAGCCGATGGATGTCTACCTAAATTCATAAATAATACAGCTGCTAGAGGTATTAAAATAACATAAGCCGCATCAAAAAACATTGAAGTAATAACTCCCATAAGAACTACTAAAAAAGTAAACAACTTCTTAGGTCTATCCTTAGTAATCATCTTAAAGAATGCATTTAAAAATCCAGATTTATAAGCTACACCTACACCAATTAAACCTATTATTAAATTACCTAAAGGAGCATAATTTAAAAGATTACTTAACATATTACTAATTAAATATTGTAATCCAGTCCTATTAAAAAGATTATTGATAGTAACTATTTGTGTCTCTAATTCACCAGTAGCACTATTAACATTATAATATGACGTTTGTAATTTAAGAACACCACCAACATTAGATATTATCATAATAATGATAGTTAAAACGAATAAAACTAAAGCTGGATGTAACTTAACATTTTTTTCTTTTAATTTTTTAAACATTATTAATCACCTTTTTAATCTTCTTATTAAACTCTACTCTAGGTATCATCACTAACCTACCACAATTTAAGCATTCAATTTTAATATCAGCCCCAACACGAACTATTTTAAATTCATTATTGCCACAAGGATGCTCTTTTTTCATAACCACAATATCATTAAGTTTATAATTCATCATATCACTCTTTTTCTAAATAATCAGGACCCTTAAAAGGCTCTGTAAACAATAATCCCGGATACCCTTGTTGTCTTAATACCTCATATATAGCAATACAAGCACTATTAGCAACATTAAGACATCTAACATTATCTGACATAGGAATTCTAATACATCTAGATACATTATTATGAAGTATTTCCTTAGGAATTCCTGTACTTTCTTTGCCAAATATCAAATATATATCTTTACTTTTATCAGAATAGTCTATATCACTATGGCACCTCTTACCATATCTTGTGAAAAAATAATAATCGCCAGGATTCTTTGAAATAAAATCTTCATAATCATCATACATCCTATAGTCTACCTTATCAATATAATTAACGCCACTCCTTTTAATATAAGAAGAATCCATAATAAACCCCATAGGCCTAATTATATGTAATCTTGCTTTAGTAGCAGCGCAAGTTCTCATTATATTACCAGTGTTTTCTGGTATCTCTGGTTCATATAAAACTATATTAATCATTTAATTCACTTTCTCTAATAGCATCATTAATATAATCCTTTATTTCATTTAAATCATAATTATTAGTATCTATCTTATATGCAATATTCATATTACCATTATTAAATATCATAATTGAAGGTACTGAAAGATTAGAATATTTATAATTAAAACTATCTATATCATTACTAATATCCATATATAAAATATTAGCCTTAATTTTTTTTCTTCTGAATAAATTCTTAAATTCTTTTTCAAAATTCTTAATTTCTTCATTATTTAATACTGATACATAAACAATAGCATTACTATTTTCTACCAAATAATTATCTAATTCATTATAATTAATATTATCCATATACTTAGCTACCACACTAGTACTCAACTTATTTTCATTATATGCTCTATACCATAAATTAAAATAATATACTAATCCTAAAGACGCTAATAAAACTATAGCAAGTATAATATAATTCTTTATTGGAACATTTCTTAATTCTTCCTTTTTCATAATCTTCACCCTAAACTAATTTTACCAATATATTTATTTTTTGTAAATAGATAAATATTTTGATATAATATTATAAAAGGATTGATTTTATGAAAAATATTTATGGCATAACTTATGAGGATTTAGAAAAATACTTTTTAAATAATAATGATAAAAAATTTAGAGCAACACAATTATATGAATTTTTATATAAAAAGAAAATTAACAACTTAAATAAAATGCCCAATATTCCTAATAACACTAAAGAATTATTACAAAAAGATTTTGATTTTTCTTACATTAAAATAATAAAAAAAGAAGAAGACAATCTAGTAAAAAAGTATCTATTTGAACTAAATGATGGTAATAAAATAGAGTCTGTATTAATGTATCATGACTATGGAACTAGTATCTGCGTATCATCTCAAGTAGGATGCAATATGGGATGTAAGTTTTGTGAGAGTGGCAGATTAAAAAAAGTGAGAAATTTAGAAGCTTATGAAATTGTAGAACAAATTATTCTTGTTGAAGAAGACATTAAGGAAAGAATATCTCATGTGGTTATTATGGGTATTGGAGAACCCTTTGATAATTATGATAACATTATCAAATTTATTAAAATAGTTAATTCTAACAAAGGATTGGATATAGGTATTAGACATATAACGATATCTACCTGTGGCATCATTCCTAAAATAAAAGAATTTACTAAAGACTTAAAAGGAGTTAATCTAGCGATTAGCTTACATGCTCCAAATAACGAAATAAGAAATAAGATTATGCCAGTGAATATCGCTTATCCAATAGATAAACTAATACCAGTAATTAAAGATTATGTAAAAGAAACCGGAAGAAGAGTTACATTTGAATATATTATGTTAGAAAACATTAATGATTCTTTAGAGAACGCTATAGAACTTTCTAATTTAATTAAAGGAATTAATTGTTATGTTAATCTAATTCCTTATAATGAAACAGAAAATATTGGTTATAAAAGAACAAAACAGATGCAAATATTAAAGTTTTATGATATACTTAAGAAGAATGGAATTAATGTAACAATAAGAAAAGAATTTGGCAGTAAAGTAAGTGCTGCCTGTGGGCAGTTGAGAGCCAAAGAAAATAATTCCTAAGGAGGAGTATATGCAAACATTTTATTTCACAGATCCTGGAAAAGTAAGAGATCATAATGAAGATAATGTTACTATTATAAGTAACCAAAATAATGAATTTATATTAGCAGTAGCAGATGGTATGGGAGGACATACATCTGGAGAAATAGCATCTAAAATAACCATTGATACTATTAGAGAAGAATTTGAAAATTTAGAAACAATTGGTACTAAAGAAGACGCTATTGAATTTTTAAGAAATATTGTAAAAGATATCAACGAAAAAATATTTGATTATGCAGATAAATTTCCTGAGAGTAAAGGTATGGGAACAACTCTTGTAATAGCCATTAAAACAAATGACTATATCTTATATGGTAATATTGGAGACAGCAGTGGATTTGTTCTTAAAAATAACGAATTACACAAAGTAACAAAAGATCATACATTAGTAAATCTGTTAGTATCTACTGGTGAATTATCCCCTGAAGAAGCTAAATATCATCCAAGAAAAAATGTTTTAATGCGAGCACTTGGAGCTAACAATCCAATAGATATTGATATTTTTGATGTTGATACATCAGTTAAAGGATTATTTTTATGTAGTGATGGGCTTACTAATATGTTAACTACTGAACAAATAGAAAAAGTTTTAAATAGCAAGTTGCCAATTGAAGAAGCAGTATTAAAATTAATCAATAAAGCTAATATGCGAGGAGGATTAGACAATATCTCTATTGCATATTTAAAAAGAGAAAGTGGTGAATAAGAATGTTATCAAAGGGGCAAAAAATCAACGATCGATATGAAATATTAAAATCTATCGGTGAAGGCGGTATGGCAAATGTCTACTTGGCTAATGATACTATTCTAGATAGAAAAGTTGCTGTTAAAGTATTACGTGGTGACTTATCTAGCGATGATAAATTTATAAGAAGATTCCAAAGAGAAGCATTATCTGTATCTAATTTATCACATCCTAACATTGTAGAAGTCTATGATGTTGGAGAAGAAGACGGAAATTATTACATAGTTATGGAATATATAGAGGGTAAAACATTAAAACAACTACTAAAAAAGAGAGAAACATTAACCTTACCTGAAGTAATTGATATTATGACACAATTAACTGATGGTCTTACTCATGCCCACGAATCATACATAATCCATCGTGATATAAAGCCACAGAATATTATGATTCTAGATAATGGTATGGTAAAAATAACTGACTTTGGTATTGCTATGGCGCTAAACGCAACACAACTCACACAAACTAATTCTGTTATGGGATCAGTTCACTATTTACCACCAGAACAAGCTAATGGTAAAAGTGCTACAGTTAAAGGCGACATATATTCATTAGGAATAATGATGTATGAATTACTTACTGGATCTGTACCATTCAAAGGTGATAACGCTGTGGAAATAGCATTAAAGCATATGAAAGAAAAAATGCCAAGCATACGAAAAATAAATCCAACTATTCCTCAAAGCGTGGAAAATATTATTCTAAAAGCCACAGCAAAAAATCCAAAAAATAGATACGAAACTGTCCACGATATGCACGAGGACTTAATAACATGTATGGAAAAAGAAAATGAAAAAAAAGTAGTATTTGAATATCCAGAAAATGATTTAGATGACACTAGAGTTATACCTTCAAAGAAAGTCAAAAAACCAATTGAAAAACCAGAAACAATTGAAGACAATGACAATAATGTTAATATTGATGACGACTTTTTTGAAACACCAAAAAGAAAGAACACACTAATCATAGCATTAATATGTATATTACTATTTTTAATGATTGCTGGAGGCGTATTCTGGTTATCTACAACACGTGAAGTAAAAGATGTGACAGTACCTAATTTAATTGGAAAAACAACTGATGAAGCAATAATAGAATTAAATAAATTAGGCCTTAAATATGATATTGAATATGAAAATAGTGATAAAATAGAAGAAGGCAGCATCATAAAAACAACTCCAAAAGCAGGATCAACAAGAAAAGTTGGAGATACTATAAGAATTATTGAATCTAGTGGTGGTGAATATCACTACCTAGAAGATTATACAGACAAAAACTACACTGAAGTAAAAGCAAAATTAGAACTTCTTGGTATCAATGTATTAATAGAAAAAAAAGATGTTGAAGATAAAGAAAAATATAAGGATAAAGAAAATATTATTATAGAACAAAAACCAGCTTATAATGCTGAAGAAAAAACAGAAATAACCAAAGGAGATACTATCACATTATATATACCAAATATTGTAGACGAATATCCAGATATTGTCGGAGAAGGATGGAGTTTAGCTGAAACCATCTCCTTCATCAAAGAATATAAAATCAATTTATCTGTTCAAGATAAAGATGGAAAAACAATTCCTGAGGACAAATATAGTGACTTCTCTAGTGCGTTAGTTATATTTCAATCTAGACCTGCTAAAGACGCAATTATTGAAGGAGTAACATTAAAAGTAAAAATTGAAGCATCTTATGTAACTGAAGAAGAAAACACAACAGAATAAGAAAGGAACAATATGGAAGGCATAATTATCAAAAATATTAGTAATGATTACCTAGTAAAATCTAATAATAAAGAATATTTATGTAAACCAAGGGGAATATTTAAATTAAATAAAATAACTCCTCTTGTCGGAGATAAAGTAATATTTGATGAGATGAAAAAAGTAATTGAAAAAATCACACCAAGAAAAAATGAACTTATACGTCCATCAGTTGCCAATATTGATTATGCCATCATTGTTACCAGTGTCAAAGAGCCAAACTTTGATACAATATTACTAGACAAGTTATTAACAATCGTCTCTTATAACAATATAGAACCAATAATTTATTTAACAAAATTAGATTTGCTAACAAAGGAAGAAAAAAATAATATACAAAGTTATTATGACTATTATAAAAATATTGGTTATGTTATAATTACTAATCCAGAGGAATTGTTAAATAAAATCAAAAATAAAACAGTCGTCTTTGCTGGACAAAGCGGTGCTGGTAAAAGCACTCTCCTAAATAAGCTAAATAAAAATCTTCAATTAAAAACTAATGAAATATCAAAATCACTAGGAAGAGGAAAACATACCACCAGGCATACTGAATTATATCAAATTAATAATACTTATATTGTAGATACTCCAGGATTCTCTAAAATTGATTTCATAGGTATGAACAAAATAGATATCCGAGATAATATGAAAGAGATGTTTAATAATTTAGAAAAATGCAAATACAGAGATTGTATGCATAATACTGAAGAAGGATGTCATATTATAGAATTAGTAAAAAATAATAAAATACTAGAAAGTAGATATAATAACTATCTAAGTTTTATAAGAGGTATTAAAAATGATTAAAATATCCACAAGTATATTATCAAGTACTAATAGAATTAATTGTGTTAAAGAATTAAATGAGACTGATACAGATTATATCCATATTGATCTAATGGATGGTAAATTTGTCCCAAATAAACAATTTTCCATTAAAGAAATAATCGAGTTATCCAAACTAACTAATAAAAGTTTGGATATTCACTTAATGACAAATAATCCAATTAAGTATATAAAAAAAATTATTAATTTAAAAAATATTGAATATATAACATTTCATATAGAAATAAATAAAAATAAAAATAAAATTATTAATTACCTAAAGAAAAATAACATAAAATGTGGGATAGCTATTAATCCAGAAACAAATATAGATAATCTAAAAGAATATATACAAAACATTGATTTAATAAATATAATGAGTGTCCATCCAGGATATGGAGGACAAAAATTCATACCTGAGACTATCACTAAAATAGAAAAATTAAAATCTACAACAAATAAAATTATTGAAGTAGATGGTGGAATAAATAACGAAATAATAAAATATATCAAAAATAGTATTGATATAGCTGTTATAGGTTCTTACATAACAAAATCAAATGATTATAATAAAACAATTAATGATTTAAAAAATTAGTTGTTTTTTATTTGTTTAAATTTAACAAATTCTCATCATAATAATCATAGAATACATTAGAAAGGAAGAAATATGATAAGCAATTTTAATGATGAAGCGAAAGATATACTAATTAATGCCAAAATAGAAATGCAAGAATTAAAACATCCATATGTAGGAACAGAACATCTAATATTATCCATATTAAAATCTAATTATAAATTAAAAAAAGAACTTGAAAAAGAAGGATTAACTTATCAAAATTTCAAAAAGGAAATCATTAATATAATTGGTACAGGAACTAAAAAAAGTGAAATTTTCCTTTATACTCCCCTACTAAAAAAAGTAATCGAAAACGCCATATTAGATAGTAAAGATAATAACAATGGTATAGTTACAATAGAACACCTATTCTCATCAATACTTGATGTAGGAGAAGGAATCGCCATAAGAATACTCATTGGTATGGGAATAGATGTAGAAGAACTATATGATAAATTCACAATTAACCTATGCAAAAAAAACAAAGAAAATTTATTAATAGAAAATATTGGAATAGATCTAACTGATAAACTTAAAAATAATGAAATTGATCCAGTAATAGAAAGAGATAATGAAATAGAAGAAATATTAGAAATACTATGTCGAAGATGTAAAAATAATCCTCTCCTAATTGGTGAAGCAGGTGTTGGTAAGACAGCTATTGTTGAAGAACTAAGCAGATTAATTTATGAAAATAAAGTACCAAACTCACTAAAAAATAAAAAAATTATTGTGCTTGATATGGCTGGAGCAGTAGCAGGAACAAAATATCGTGGTGAATTTGAAGAAAGAATGAAAAAAATCATCGAAGAAATGGAAAACAATCAAAACATAATATTATTCATTGACGAAATACATACCCTTGTCGGAGCAGGCGGAGCTGAAGGTGCTATAGATGCATCAAATATATTAAAACCAGCCCTAGCAAGAGGAAAAATACGTTGTATTGGAGCCACTACCACTGCTGAATATAAAAAATATATTGAGAAAGACACAGCACTAGACAGAAGATTCCAAAAAATCATAATTGAAGAACCAACCATAGAACAAACCAAAAACATTCTAAATCATCTAAAACCAATATATGAAAAATATCATCAAGTAAGAATCGATAATAAATTAATAAATGAGATAGTTAACCTATCTGAAAAATATATTTATAATAGACATAGACCAGATAGAGAAATAGATATACTAGACGAAGTTTGTTCAAAAGTAAGTATTAAAAAAGATACTTCATCAATAGAAAAAGAAACGAAACTAAAAGAAATAATAAAGAAAAAAGAAAAATATTTAAAAGAGAATAACTTAAAAGAAGCATATAATTATTTAAAAAAAGAAAATATATTAAATAAATCTATTAAAGCAAAATCAAAAGAAGTAACAATATTAGATATAGCCAATATAATAAGTAAAAAAGCTAATATACCAATATATGAAATATTAAAAGAAGATTACCAAATAATAACTAATCAAGATAAATATTTAAAAAATAATATTATAGGACAAAACGAGGCTATTAATAATCTAATAAATATTACAAAAAGAATAAAAACAGGATATAAAAATAACAAATGCTACTCAATGTTATTTCTAGGTCCTACTGGTGTAGGTAAAACTTATCTAGCATCAATATATGCCAAAGAACTAGTCAAAGACAACGTTATAAAATTAGATATGAGTGAATATTCTGACCCTACATCATTAACTAAAATAATTGGTCCAAATCCAGGTTATATAGGATATGATGATAATAAATACCTATTAAATAAAATTAAAGACAAACCAAATTCTATATTAATATTAGATGAAATTGATAAAGCACATCCTAGTATTATTAATATATTACATCAAATATTAGATGACGGAAAAATTAAAGACTCAAAAGGAAATACTGTCATATTCAATAATACTATTATCATTATGACCAGTAATGAAGGCCTAGAAGATAATAAAATAGGATTTAATAATAATGAAAAACAAATAACTAATTTAAAAGAAATATTTCCCATATCATTCATAAATAGAATAGATAACATAATCATATTTAATAAACTAAATCAAAAAAGTATTGAAAAAATAATTAAACTAAAATTAAACAAACTAGTAAATAAATACAATAATATTAATATCAAAATAAATGATAATATCATAAAAGAAATATCTGAACTATCAGAATATAAATTATATGGAGCCAGAAAAATAGATAAAATAATCGAAAATCAAATAGAAACATTAATTATAGATAGTATAATTAATAAAGAAAAAAATATTACTATTGATAGTATCCTAATTTCTAAATAAATGATATAATACTATCAGGTGATTTTATGAATTATCATAAATTATGTTTAGAAATAATTAATAAATTAGACTATAAACCAAGAATACTGCTGCATAGTTGCTGTGGACCTTGCAGTAGTTATGTCATAACTTTTTTATCAAAATATTTCATAATAGATGTCCTATACTATAATCCTAATATCTTTCCAGAAGAAGAATATATAAAAAGAAAGAATGAACAAATAAAATTAATCAATGAATTAAAAAAAGATTGTGAACTAGGTATTATAGATTGTGATTATGAACCAGATAAATATAATAATTATATTAAAGGACTAGAACAAGAAAAAGAAGGTGGAAATAGATGCATTAAATGTTTTAGGTTAAGACTAGAAAAGACAGCAAAAGTAGCCAAAGAAAATAACTATGATTACTTTACTACCACCCTATCAGTAAGTCCATACAAGAACTCTAAAATATTAAATGACATAGGATTTGAGTTACAAGATATCCATAACATAAAATGGTTACCATCAGATTTCAAAAAAGAAGATGGATATAAAAAATCAATAGAATTATCAAAAAAATATAATCTATATAGACAACACTACTGTGGTTGCCAATACTCTTTAAAAGACTATTCAAATGAATAGTCTTTTTATCACAATAAAAAAATATAATAATGTTAATATTATTATATTTTCTAAATCTATTTTTCTTCTTCACCGCCACCGTCAGAACTAGAATGAACTGGACCAGGAGCGATAGTCTCATCAAATCGATATGGATCATCTCCAGTACCATCTCCATAAACAAAATTATACCCAGGCGCTAACGAAATAGCCGGTCTAACAACAAAACTATTAGTAACTATTTCATCAAAAAATAAATCCTCAGAAGCAGTTACTACTGTCCTTGTATTAAATTCATCAGTCAAAGCCAAACCAGGAAAAACATAATTATAAGCCCGACATGAAGTTTTCCTAGAAGGAGACATCGTCCACCAATCACTACCATTTTGTAGATAACTATTAACACCCACCAGCATTGCTTCATCAACAGTTAATAATCCAATAGGATAGTCCAACAAACCATTTCCATTTGAACTAGAAACAGTATATGAACCATCATCGCTATCACACGCCAAGCTGGGAACACTATTTGCAACTCTCATAGCTGTAGCAAAAGTAACCTCACATGATGCAACAAAACCGTCGTCTGCCACAGTTACAACTGCAGAATTCTCAAAATTATACTTCATTGCTTCAGCAGAAGATGGAGGTGCCTCCATTGCATACACACTTAAATCACTACACCAAACTGTATCTTCTAAATATGTAGCATAATCAGATAATACTTCCTCATAAAAATTATCTACTACATTTTTTATATCAGAGTCTGCAGGTTCGTTATTAATATATATCACATATGAATTACGACTATTAAGCAAAGTAAATGGGCCACTACCAATATGAGAATAATTCTGAGAATAAGATATATGAAAGGCATTATTCTTAACATTTTCATTTCTTAACGACAATGACCTAGTAGCACCTCTACCACTATCACCACCACTATCACTTATTACATAATCATCATCACAAGTGGATTCACTAGTAGGCTCCCCATTATATATTAATTTTAATCCACCAGTTTCTGTTGTTCTTACCATTTTCCAACAGTTATTAGCAAAATATACGTTATTATCGTCTACATCGCCACGATAATAATATATTGGATTTACATCATTTTCTGTACCACTTCTTATATATACACCTTCACCATTATCATCACCAGCATCTTCAGTAAAATCAATATCCTCATCTAAAAGTGCATTTGAAGATATAAATGTCGGTACAAGGCTCTCTGGTTCTATATTAGTACATGAACCACCTAAGGATAAATTAAACATCTGATTCATAGTTAAATCTTCTTCTTCAGCAGCATCTAACCAAATCCATAAATAATAAGTATTAGTAGAAGTACTTGGAAAATAAACATTATGTAATAATTGTTTCTGTGTAGTGGAATCAGACCCACTAAAATTACCTCTAGCAAGCACTTGATCACTACAACTATTTCCTCCTCTTGTTAAAGCATATTTAAAATTTGTAGTACCAGCTAATCCTGAACTTATACTATTTACTTTTAACCACATATCTAAATACACAGGATGATAACTAGGAGCAGTTGTATCCACAGTAGCGTTTACATGAACAGTTCTTTTAATAGCATAGCCTTCATTCGTACATAAAGATGGTACTAATTTATAATTCTCAGAAGTAATATTTCCACCACCATCAGCACTACATGAAAAAGTACTAGCAGTAGTAAAAGTTACATTTGTTTTTTGTGAATTAGATGATGCCCATTGCAAGTATGCAAATGTACCACCAAATAATAACAATACAACGAAAACAGAAAAAACTATTATTACAACTTTCTTATTTTTCATATGTACACTCTCCTACAATATACAGCATAATTATATCATAAAATTTCTGTTTTTTAAAGACAAATATAAAAAAATAGACATAAGTCTATTTTGGCAAATTTACATATTTATATACTTCATATCCCAAGAACACACAACTACCTAAAAACAAAATAATAACAAATAGTAATAATATTTTACTATTAGCAAATCCTCCTTTTGCAACATTTGCAACAGGAACACCATTTTGATCAGTAACAATTGGTTCATCAACACCAAACTCACGAACAACATTTAAATTTTCTGGAGTTACATTAATATTACCAATACTACTTTGGCCTTGATTTTCACCCAAAGCGCCCAACAAATTTGTCTCTTGAGATGCATTAAACATTGGAATTTTATTATCTAAGTCATTACTATTTGCCATAGTAACATTCATATTCTCTAAATTAACATTCATTGGTGTAGGATTAATCGGTTCACTATCTAAAGGATTAGGTATTGGTTCAGGATGAATAACAGCCTCTGGAACGCTAGGCATTGGTGTTGGAGATACATTATTATCTACCGGTTGTGTCTCTAATACATTCAAATTAGGAATCTCTATTGTTGGATCAATTGTAGACACATTTTCTCGAACTAAATTATTATCTACCAGTGCTGCCTCCGCAACAACATCTTGATTATTTTCTTCACTAATTACAGGAACACTAGTAGTATTATCGATATTTAGTTCCGTTGGAATTTGAATTTCCTTATCAACGACTTCAGAATCAATACTGTTTTCAGTAGAATTTATAACTTCATTTAAATTAGCATTATCTGCTAATGTAGAAACGCCAGTATTTACACTAGGAAAAACAGAATCTTCTACAAAAATATCTTTCTTAACGTCATTAACATAAAAAGATAAAGCACGACTAGCTACATCACTTTTAACAGTAGCAACATATGTATTTTTAACATTAATTTTTTGTATACTCATCTTTACACTCCTATTCCATAGCTTTTTTAATTATATTTTTAACAATACCATCAAGTCTCTCTTTTTCTTCTTTATCAACAATATCAACAAACTCTACCCCACTGACTAATCTAGAAACGAAAATATTAGAATTGTCACCATCGCGATTAATAACATAAACAACATAATCAATACCATCTTCCTTAATAGTAGTAATTATTTTTGCTTCTCTTTCAATTCCGTTCTCATCAATTATTTTAACTATATCTCCATTCATATATCTCACCTATCTTAATAAAGTATATCATAAAGATTTTACTTTAACAAGTAAAAATTACTAATTACTATTTAATTTTCTAACTTTAACTAGTGTTTCTTCATTACTTTTCTTTTTACTTCGCATTTTATCAGATAAAACTCTAACCTTTATTTGATTATTAATCATTATCTTTTCCATTTTGTTAATCTTGTTCAAGACATTATTATATTTTGGTAAAGTACTAGAATATGATGAAAATTTAGAAATCAGTTCTCTTTTTATAGTGCTAATATCTGATAAAGTGCTACTAATTAAATTATCTAAATTAGATAAGTCATTAATGGCTATAGATAACGTCATACTATAATCAGTAGCAGAGTATATATATTTAATTTTCTTCTCAACATTCATAGTATTAATCAAATTACTCATAGTCTTTTTAGTAGCTACTGTAGCAGCAGCAATACCCGGAATACTGTTTTTTAAAGGGCTCAACATATATAAACCAACCAATTTCATTCCATTTAAAAACACATCTAAAAATCCTTTATATATATAATCAACTTTTTTAACTACATTAATATTAGAAACTTTATCGGCAACATCCATTAATATTTTATCTTGCCTTTCTAATGCTCTTATGGTCTCATCTTCTAACTTATCAAAACTATATGTTTTTCTTTGAAACTCATCAAAATTAATATTTGCTTTTTCCAAATCAGTTTTTCTATCATTAACTTCTTTCTCCAAAACATATGCATCATTAACAACTTTATCTATCCTTGTATATAGATACTTATACTCATCTAATAATTTATAATTCTTAGTTGTCTGCATAGCAATATTATTATCAATTGAATCCCTAAAATCAATAAGTTTATCAAGTAATATTTTATCATCAAATTCTAAAATATCATCAAAATCAATATTATCTTTCAATATATTAAACTGCTTTCTAATCTTTTCCAATTTATTTTGCAAAGCATGTAATTTAGCAATATATTCACGACATTTATCTAAAGATTCTCTATTACCATCAAATTTACTAAGAATATATAAATCACTTTCTATAGTATCCAAATTATTAATACTCTTAATTAAATATTTAGATATATCAGAAACTATCTTACTATTTAAATCTGTGTTCTTTTCCTTTTTCATTTTTGATTTAAATGCAAAGTTATTAACCTTGTTATTATCTAAAAATACTTTTTTTATTTCATTGTTAGGTAAATCTTTTTTCACTTTAGTATCTTTATTCAAAACAAAACCAACATTCAATATATTCTTAGAAATTGTATTTTTATTCCGTTTACTCTCTACAGATTTACTAGTATCAATACTGTTTTTTCTATCTACTAAATTAGTATAAACATTCTTGTCAGGTAATATAGCCTGATTTTTTTTATTTGATTTAATATTGTCTTTGTTAATTATTCTTACATCATTAATGTTTATTTCCCTTTTAATGTTATTATTTCTAAAAAATTTATTGATATTAAGAGACACATTGTTTTTAACTTCTGTATATTTTGTTACTTTATTATCAGTAAGAATGCCAGTTCTTTTTGCATATAATTCTTTATCTAAAAGCATCAAAGGAAACAATAATATTCTCCTAACGGCATTCTTTTTATCTTGAAAGTCTTGTTTATTTTTTCTTTTAGTGTTAACTATCTTCTTAATACGCTCACTAAATCGACCTCTATTACCAGTATTCATAATATCACACTCGCAAAATTAGTATATCATCAAATCATATTTAGGTAAAGAAAAAAGACTATTAATTAGTCCCTAATAAATTTAACACTTCCTGACGCTTAGATTCATCTAAACAATATCTAAAATATAGGACAGCTAAGTAATCCTTACATTCTTCAGTGATATTTTGTAATGATAAGGATTTATCATCCAAATAATATTCTTTATCACACTGTGCAGCCAAATTACTAATACTCATTAAAACATTATTAGGAATATTATCAACAAACTCATCATCACAATAATACAGAACTGTTAATAATTCCTTGGCAACATTGCTACTTAAATTATCTACTTCCATATTTCTTATCCTCACTTGAACTCACTTGAACCTTCATTTTACTAAATCTATCCATAACAAACTGTCTAATTTCTTCTATACTAAATTTCTTTTTAGAAGATACTTTTCCACTTTTAAATTCCTCTAATTTTTCCGGTATAATATTGACAAAACCAGTCCAATCATCAAAATAATAAAATTTCTCATCAAGCCCATCAATTGAAACGACCTTAATATTATTATTACCAACAAGTCTCTTAACCATTTTTATCTTATCAGAAGGAACACCAATCAAAGATATACTTTCTTTTGGTAACATATCACGAATTCCAACTTCAGGAACATCAGAATGAACAGAACATGTCTTACCCATAATTTTATCTTCAGACGTACCAATAATAACAGGAAAAGATAATTTCTCGTCATACTTACCATTAGGTGTCAATTGAGAATAGTCTTCTGCAATGGAAAATACATTAGTCATACTAACAAAACTTCTAACTCCTCCAACTTTCGTAGAAAATTCCCCAGTCATAACATTAATTTTATTTTCGCCAGAAACTTTTTCGCTAGTAAGTCCATATTTTAAAATACCAGGTAGAGCATTACCATTAGTACCATGAAATAAATTAATATTATTCTGAGCAAAAATATCAAAGGTATCAGGATTTGTTAATAATAGATAAGCCATTGAAATTCTTCTTTGAAAATCAATAGAGATATTATCTTTATGAGATATATTATCTGTAGACAATTTATAATTACCATAACCACCATAATAAAATATCCTATAAATCTTATCTTTAATCTCTTTATCCTTTGCTAAATTTAAAAAAGTATTAACCACACTTAATAATTTATCCCCATATTGCTTATGCATTTGTAAAAAACTGTAATTTGAATATTCCATATGACCATCCCACCATAATTATAACACAAATATTTAATATAAAGCAAATTATGATATACAAAAAAGAGATGGTATACATCTCTTCTTTTATTCTGTCAATTGTTCTTCCAAAACCTCAGCTGGTTCATCATCAAAGAATTCATGTTCTAGTGTATAGTCTACATCCATATATTCTTTTACACCTGTACCAGCAGGTATTAATTTACCAATAATAACATTTTCCTTAAGTCCATACAAATTATCACGTTTACCCTTAACTGCTGCTTCAGTCAATATTCTAGTAGTCTCTTGGAATGAAGCAGAGGCTAAGAACGAATCAGTTTGTAATGATGATTTTGTAATACCAAGAAGTATAGGTTGACCAATAGCCGGCTTCTTACCTTGAAGTATTACATCTCTATTACCTTGAATAAATTTAGACATAGATACCAATGTACTTGGAACAAATTCTGTATCACCAGCATCCATTATTCTCATTTGAGATATCATTCTTCTAGCAATAAGTTCAACGTGTTTATCATTAATATCAACACCCTGAGAGCGATATACTTTTTGAACTTCTTTTAAGATATATTGTTGAACTGTATTAGGATCTGTAACTGCTAATAATTCTTTTGTACTAACATTACCTTCAGTTAATCTATCACCAGCAGATACTTTGTCACCTTTTTCAACACGAAGTTTAGCACCATATGAAGTAATATGTTCCCTTTCTTCATTTTGATTTCTAATATATATCTTAATTCTTCCCTTAGAATCATCAATTTTAGTAATAGTACCATCAATTTCAGCAATAGTAGCTTTTCCTTTAGGAATTCTTGCTTCAAACAATTCTTCAACACGAGGAAGACCTTGTGTAATATCAGCACCAGCTACACCACCAGTATGGAATGTTCTCATAGTTAACTGAGTACCAGGTTCACCAATTGATTGAGCACCCATTGTACCAACAGCTT